>Ga0335069_10005305_pt1 | contig 18986 bp, 16 predicted proteins | sample Lox_Sample_11_FD_206714 | JGI IMG/M metagenome (GOLD analysis project Ga0335069, IMG submission 206714) | Soil microbial communities from Loxahatchee National Wildlife Refuge, Florida, United States - Lox_Sample_1.1 | ecosystem: Environmental > Terrestrial > Soil > Wetlands | place: USA... | reverse complement strand
TCTGCTCCGATGCCAATGCCTCTGCCGTTGTCGACATTTCGGAAGAGTATAGCCGCGTGATTGGCTTCGTTCCCACGGGTTGGTATCCAACGGCGGCGAAAGCGCTCGCCGACGGGCGGCTGATCGTGCTGAACGGCAAAGGCTCCCAAAGTTATCCCAATCCCAAAGGCCCCAACCCGTCCATTCGCCAGCCCAACTCCGCAATTCAGTACGTGGCGCACATCCAGACCGGTTCGGCGTCGATCATCGCGCCGCTGACCGACGATTCGCTCGCCGCTTACACTGCCGAGGTCCGTTCCAACTCTCCCTATAGCGACGACAAGCTGGATGCTCCTCCCGCGGGCATTCCTGCTGCGCTCGATCACGTCATCTACATCGTCAAGGAAAATCGCAGCTACGACCAGGTGCTGGGCGACCTGGGTAAAGGCGCGGGCGACCCGTCGCTCGTCCTGTTCGGAGAAAAGGCCGGCCCGAATCATCACAAGCTGGCGCGTGAATTCGTTCTATTCGACAATTTCTACGTCAACAGCGATGTCAGCGCCGACGGCCACAACTGGTCCACGTCCGCCATCGCTAACGACTACGTGCAAAAGATGTGGCCGGCCAATTACGGCAACCGGCACGACCGCTACGATTTCGAGGGCGGCGAACCCGCGGCCTATCCGCCTGCCGGCTACCTGTGGACCAATGCGGCTGCCGCCGGCATCTCCATGCGCAACTACGGATACTGGGTGGTGAACAAAGATAAGCCCGGCGACGACGGCGTACAAGTGGAGGCGGTGCTCGACCCGGTCCTCGCCAAAGTCACCAATCGGAAGTACCGCAGTTTCGATCTGGATTATCCCGACGTCAAGCGCGCGCAAACGTTTCTCGACGACCTGGCCCAGTTCGAAAGCGCCAATCAAATGCCGGCGCTCATCTTCATGCGCCTCGGCAACGACCATACCTCGGCCACAAGATCCGGCAAGATCGCGCCACTCTCGGCCTTCGCCGACAACGACTATGCGCTGGGCATGATCGTCGAAGGCGTCTCGCGCAGCAAATTCTGGAAAAATACCGCCATTTTTGTCGTCGAGGATGATGCGCAGAACGGTCCCGACCACATTGACTCGCACCGCTCGCCTGCATTTCTGCTTTCGCCCTACACGCACACCGGCGCCATCGACAGCACGATGTACAACACGACGTCGGTGCTGCGCACCATGGAGTTGATCCTGCATCTCCGCCCTTTGACGCATTACGACGCAGCCGCGCGGCCGATGCTCAACGCTTTTTCCAAGGAGCCGGCGCTGACGCCCTATCAAGTCGAGAAGCCCCGCATTTCGTTGGAGGAACGCAATTCGTCCAACGGTTCTACCGCCGCCCGTTCCGGGCGGCTCGATTTCACCCAGGCTGACCTGAACGACGATGACGAGTTAAACGACATCCTGTGGCGCGCTCTCCGCGGGACCGATCCGCCCCCGCCCGTGCGCAGCTTGTTCGGAAGATAGCTTGCCGGGTATCCATCTCTGCTTCGTCTGGCACATGCACCAGCCTTTTTACAAGGACCTGGTCACCGGCGATTACCGCCTGCCTTGGACACGCTTTCACGCTCTCAAAGACTACTACGGCATGGTGAAGGTGCTCGAGGACTTTCCCAAGGTGCACCAGACCTTCAATCTGGTGCCGTCGATGGTCGTTCAGATCCTGGAATATGCCGCCGGGCAGGCAGCCGATCCTTTTCTCGATTGCGCCGTCAAGCCCGCAGAGGAGCTCTCCGAAGCCGAGCAGGAATTCGTCCTCCGCTACTTCTTCCAAGCCAACCCCGGCCGCCTGATTTACCGCTATCCGCGCTACGGCGAGCTGTTCGACGCCTGGCAAAAGACCGGGACGAATGCGCAGCGCGCCCGCCGCCAGTTCAGTACCCCGGACCTGCGCGACCTTCAAATTCTTTCACAACTAGCCTGGTTCGACGAAGAATTCCAGGCGCACGACGCCGAGGTTCAAGGCCTGATCGCGAAAGAGCGCAACTATTCGCTCGATGACCAGGCCTTGATGGCCCGCAAGCAGCGTGAAATTCTCGCCCAGGTAGTGCCCGTGTATAAAGAATTTGCGGCGCGCGGTCAGATCGAGATTTCCACCACGCCGTTCTACCATCCCATTCTGCCGCTGCTCTGCGACACCAACATCGCCTCGGTCTCGCATCCGGGTGTCCCACTGCCCACGCAGTTCTCCTATCCCGGCGATGCGCGCCGCCAGCTTCAGGCCGCGCGTGAATACATGCAGAACACGTTCGGCCAGGCGCCGGTGGGCTTGTGGCCGTCGGAAGGCTCGGTCTCCGATGAAGCACTGGCATTAGCTGCTGAAGCGGGTTTCCAGTGGGCCTCCAGCGACAACGGCGTTCTGGCGCGAACGCTGCATCGCGGCGCCGGACCCGACGTGACCTACCGCTCTTATCTTTGGCAGCAGCAGAACCGGCAGATTCGCATGATCTTTCGCGACCACTTCCTGAGCGACGAGGTGGGCTTTGTCTATTCGCGAATGGACGCAGAAGAGGCCGCGGGGCACTTTCTGGATCGCATCCGCGCGAACGCCCAGCCGCTCGCCGCCGGCGGATCGGACGTGCTCGTGCCGATCATCCTGGATGGTGAGAACGCCTGGGAATATTACTACCGGAACGGCCGGCCGTTCCTGCGCGAGCTGTACCGCCGCATCAGCGAATCGCACGATCTTGCCGCGCTCACCGTCAGCGAGGCGCTGCAGCTCGACCAGCCACACCCGCTCCATCATATCAATCCCGGCTCCTGGATCAATGCCAACTTCGACGTCTGGATCGGCGCGCCCGAAGACAACCGCGCCTGGGATTACCTCCTGCGCGCCCGTCAGCAATTTGACGAAGTATCCTTGAGCGTGCCGGAAGACCGCCGGCGGCTAGCCTGGGAAGAGCTCATGATCGCCGAGGGCAGTGACTGGAATTGGTGGTATGGGCCTGAGCATCACTCCGAAAATCGGCGCGAGTTCGACGAACTGTACCGCGCGCATCTGGCCAATGTGTACCGCGCACTGGGGCAGCCGGCGCCTGAGGATTTAGCGCGTCCCATTCTGATGGCCCAGGCTCCCCAGATGCACGAGCCTCCCGCCAACCCGATTCACCCGGTGATCGACGGCGAAGTGACGTCGTACTTCGAATGGATGGGTGCCGGCCGCTACCGGCCCACGCCCCGATCGGGCGCCATGCACGGCGGTCGCGCCTTGGTGCGGGAGTTATACTACGGCTCCGACGGCGCCAGCTTATATCTGCGCGTCGATTTCGAGAGCCATCCGGAGTTCACGTCCCTCGAACTGCGCACCGAGCGGGCCGCGGTCTCGCTCCTGGATAACCCGGACGTGCAAACCGCGCAGGGCAGGATCCTGGAGATTCGCGTGCCCTTGCACCTGGCTGGCGCTTCCCCGGATCAGCCGTTGCACTTTCAGATTGCCGCGGCGGATCGGGGCGCCACGCTGGAGTTGATTCCGCCCGAAGGCTGGATCGAGCTTACTTCCGGCTGGAATACTTATTGAGCAATGCGAGCAGCTTGCCCGCGGCGGCCGGCGGCTTGGTGCTGCCCATCACAATCTCCTGACTGGTGAGCTTGCTGCCATAGAGGTCGCGGTTCCAATCGTCGTCGGCACGCAGCGTCGCGCCTTGCAGAGCGACGCCGGCGAATAGCCCGCGCGATCGCGAGTACGTCAGAATCTCGGCGTGCATCTGAGCGTCGGTCTCGGCGGAAGAGGTGCGGCCGACCGGACCCGCCGCCGCCGTGGCATCCGCGCCCAGGGTGAACTTGCTTTGCAGCAGCTTCTTCACTCCGCTTTCATTCATCACCAGCATGACCACGTCCGTCTCCGAGACGCCAATTTGAAATCCCACGCTGCCGCCTTCCACGCGAGTCGTCGCGGGCGCGGACCAGCCCACCCCGCCCGACTTGCGGCACAGCATGAAGCCCTTGCCGTATTTGCCTCCGAAAATGAAGGCGCCCTGCTTGACGCCCGGCACGACGACAATGCACTGAGCCTTCGACAGGAGGTCCTGAGGAATGCCTTTGTCGGGTGCAGCCATGATGTCCGTCATCACGTCGGCTGCGTCATCCAGCCGTTTTTCAGCGTCGTTGGCCCCGTACAGCAAACCGCCGGAGAGAGTAAGAAGCGCCAGAGTTGTTCGCATAAGGTGTCCTCACAGCCGATTCTAGCAGGTCGAGCCGCCTCCACCATGACTCGAATCGTTATGATGAGACTTGGGCGCCCGCATTCTAGCGCTATTCCTCGCGGCCGCAGCGGCATCGCTCGCCGCTCCCGATTCTCTCTCCGCGAGCGTCACGCGCAAGCTGGACTCGATTGAACGCGGACAAGTGAAGCCGGGCGCGGTGGTCCGGTTTTCATCGGCGGAACTGAATGCCTGGGTGCGGGACGCGGCGCGGACCGCCATTGGCGACGGATTGCGCCAGTCGAACCTCCGCCTCGGCTACAACACCGTCAACGGCTACGCGCTGGTGGATTTCCTGAAAGTCCGGCACTCGACGGGTGCGGAAACCAACTGGCTCGTGGCCAAACTGATCCAAGGTGAAAAGCAGGTGGTAGCGAGGGCTGGTCTGGAGTCGGCCAACGGGCGCGCGACCGTCCACTTGCAGCGCGCGGAAATTGGGGGGCTGGCCGTCAGCGGCGCCGTGCTCGATTTCCTGATGCGGAATTTTGTGCTGCCCATCTTCCCGGAAGTGAAGATCGACGAGCCCTTCGATCTCGGCTACAGGATCGAACGCATTGAGCTGACGCCGATGGAAGCGCGCATCTATATCAAGAAGTGAGGATCAGCAAGTGATGCGCTCCGCGGCTTCCTTTCCCATGCGGATACAGTCGGGAATGCCGATTCCTTGGTAACCGTTGCCTGCCAGGTGCAGCTGCGGCAGGGCCTGGGTGATCGCGAAAATCTGTTCCAGACGCTGCGCGTGCCCCACGGTGTACTGCGCCATCGAATTCGGCCAGCGTGCGATGCTGTGGAAGATTGGCCTCGCCTCCAGGCCCATGATGCGCCGCAATTCCTCCCGCGCCGCTTCCACCAAAGCTTCGTCGGTCAGCGGCAGCGCGTCACCACCCATGAAGCACCGCAGCAGGACTTTTCCGTCCGCCACGCGGTGGTCGAACTTGTTGCCCACCCACGTGCAGCCCAGGATGTACTTACGCTCCCGTTTCGGCACCAGGAAGCCGTGGCCGTCCAGCGGATGATCGAAGGTGCTTTTTTCATACCCCAGCGCCAGGGTGATGGAACTGGTGTAAGGCACGGCTGCCAAAAGCCCTGCCAACTCTTTTTGCGAATCGCCGAGAAGTTTGGCGGACTCCTGCGCCGTCGCTGCCAGGACCAGGTGCTCGGTCTCCATCCACTCGCCATCCACGCGCACACGGTAACCATCGGCGGTACGCTCCAGCGTTTCCGCGCGGCCCTGGACCACCTCGGCGAACGGGCGCAGCTTGTCGATCAACTGGCCCATCCCCTGTTTCAGGCTCAGGAGAAACGATCCGGAGCCCCCTCCCTTGGGGCGCGGCTGCGCCAATACGCCGCGCGTCAAGCTTCCGTACTTGGCTTCGATTTCGGTGAAGCGCGCCAGCACGCTGTTCACGCTCATCTGGCGCGGATCGCCGCCATACACGCCCGCCAGCAGCGGTTCCGCCAGGTAGTCGATGGACTCCTGCCCGTAATGGTCCAGCAAAAAGTCGTGCACCGACCGGTCCGGCTGCTTGCCCTTGGGGCGGCGTAGAAACTCCAGGCCCATACGGATCTTGGTTCCCCAGCTCAGCAACGAGGTCCCGACCAGCGGCATGATCTTGGTCGGCACCATCATCATCAGGCCGTCCGGCATGGGAATCAGACGGCCTTTCTTGAGAATGTAAGTGACGCGCGAATGATCGTTGGAGCCGATGACCTGGTCGGCAAGACCCAATTCGCGAATCAGGTTCATGGCCCAGGGCTTGGCCGCCATGAAACCGTCCGGGCCGGCTTCCAGCACGCAATCCTGCTGTACGGTGGTCTGAATTACGCCGCCGACGCGCGGCGCCTTTTCGATCAGAACGGGATGAACACCCGCCTTCGACAAGTAGTAAGCGGTGGAAAGTCCGGAGATCCCGCCGCCGATGATCAGCGCTTTGTGTGCCACTACCTACATCTTAAACTCGCGCACAAAGTCCACCACCGCGCGGACATGATCCGGAGGTGTTTCGGGGAGGATGCCATGGCCCAGGTTAAAGATGTGGCCGGGGCGCGACCCGGTGCGTTTCAGCAACTCGTGAACGCGCATTTTCAGCTCGGGAAGCGGCGCGAAGAGAACCGCCGGATCCAGGTTGCCCTGGACAGCGGAGCGATAGCTGATATCCATCCAAGCCTGGTCGATATTGACGCGCCAATCCACGCCCATCACGTCGCCGCCCGCGGCATGTAGTTCGCGGAAGAACCCCGCCGCGCCGGTGCCGAAGTGAATCACTGGAACACTAGCGGTGCGGATGCGCTCGATCAATGCGCGCGAGTAGGGCGCCACGTAGCGGACATAATCGTCCGGGCTCAACGCGCCCACCCAACTGTCGAACACCTGAATCGCCCGCGCTCCCGCGGTCACCTGCCCCAGGGCGAACGGTCCCAGTACGTCCACCAGTTTCCCCATCAGCCGCCGCCACAGCGTCTCGTCGTGATACATCATCGTCTTGGTCCGGATGAAATTCTTCGACGGGCCGCCTTCGATCATGTAGCTGGCCAGCGTGAACGGCGCGCCCACGAAACCGATTACGGGCACGCGTCCGGCTAACTGCCGCACAACCAGCTGAATGGCGTCGCCGACATACCCCAGGTCGTCGGTGTTGGAAATCGATAATGCATCGACATCGTCCGAGGTGCGGACCGGGTTCTGGATCGCCGGCCCCTCGCCGGAAACGAACTTGAGCTTCAACCCCATCGGCTCCACCGGCAGCAGCAGATCGGCGAAAATGATGGCCGCGTCGACATCCAGAAACTCCACCGGCTGGAGAGTGACCTGCGCGGCCAAATCCGGTCGCTTGCAGATTTCCAGGATTCCCGCTTTGGCGCGAATTTCGCGGTACTGCTTCATGTAGCGCCCGGCTTGCCGCATGAACCAGACCGGCCGTACATCGGTGGGCCGGCGGCGGCAGGCATCTAAAAATCGACTGTTCATTGAGGGCATACGCATCGTGCACCTGTGATCTGGCTGATAGAGAACATTTCAAGAACCCCTGACTCGTCCTCCGGCCCCGCGCTGGCAGCCTAAGTTATAGTAGGGCTCGCCGGCAGCACCAGTGTCAATAGCAGTCAGTTAGTGCTTTAGAATCAGTTTGATACAGCAAATCTCAGGTTGTGTCCCCGTATTGCTAAACAACAAAGTTAGCACACGATGTTTGATTGCGCTACAGATTCGCCAGCATTTTTTGCGTCCCGCGGAGAAGTCAAGCACTTCTCGGAACTCTCCTGTTGCTTTCCCAAATGAGACGTGCGATCCTCCCTGTAGGAAACCAATAGAGGCATGGGGCAGAAGTTGGACGTTCTCCAGGGCACACTGACGTTGATGATCCTAAAGACTTTGGATGTCTTGGGACCACTCCATGGCTACGGAATCGCGCGCCGCATCGAGCAGATCAGCGGCGACCTTCTCCAACTCAACCAGGGCAGCTTGTACCCCGTACTACTGAAACTGGAACAGGAAGGCTCGATCGCCTCGGAGTGGGGTGTCTCTGAGAACAACCGGAAAGCACGCTTCTACCGTCTGACGCCCGATGGCCGCAAACAACTGAAGATCGAGACAGAAGACTGGGAACAGATGTCAGCCATTATTAGTCGATTCTTCGCGGCAAAAGCAGGGGATCTGAAATGAAAACCTGGAGGCGGTTCCTGCGGCGTATCAGTTCCTGAGCAGCAACGGAACAGGATGAAGAACGGCTGCGGGCGGAAATCGATGATCACCTCGCCCGCCAGACGGAAGAGAACCTGCGTGCCGGTCTATCGCCCCAGGAAGCCCGCCGCCGCGCTGTCCTGAAATTCGGAGCCGTGGAAGCGGTCAATGAAAGCTTCCGCGACCAAAAGGGACTGCCCCCGTTGAGACGCTGATACAAGACACACGTCACGCCGCGCGCCGGCTCCGTATGGCCCCGGCATTCGCCATCGCCACGATCCTGACCCTGGCGCTGGGTATTGGAGCTACGACTTCCATCTTCACTTTGGTAGATGCCATTCTTCTGAAGTCGTTGCCGGTAGAGAATCCTTCGGAATTACTGCGTCTCGGAAGAGAATCCCACTGCTGTTACTTCGATGGGTTCAGCCAAAAGGGAGAGTGGAGCATCGTCTCCTACGATCTGTACAGGTATCTGCGAGACCACACGAGAGGCTTCGTCGAACTGGCGGCATTCCAGGACTTAACGCTGATCCTTGGCGTCCGCCGTGCCGGCGGCTTGGACAATGCCCAAAGCTATCCAGGCGAGTTTGTCTCCGGCAATTACTTCCAGATGTTCGGTGTCGAGGGCTACGCCGGTCGAATGCTGACTCCGGGCGACGATCAGCCGAGCTCTCCGCCGGCAGCGGTGATGAGCTACCGGCTGTGGCACGAGCGCTACGGATCGGATCCCTCGGTGGTCAGCGCCGTATTCAACCTCGACGACAAGCCATTTACGATCGTGGGAATCGCTCCACCGGGTTTCTTCGGCGACAGCCTGCGCAACCCGTCGCCGGACTTCTTCTTACCGCTGAATACGGAGCCGTACGTGGACGTCGAAGCGGATCTGAAGCTGCCCTTCCAGCACTGGCTCGAACTAATCGGCCGCATCGAGCCGGGGAGGAATCCTGCGGCGATTGAGGCGGAAATGCGCGTGAACCTGAAGCAGTGGCTGCTGGCCCATTGGAATCAGATGAGCGCGAACGACCGCGCCAGGTTCCCTGAGCAGACCCTTTACCTGAGCCCGGGCGGGGCCGGCATCACAAGCATGCGGGAACGGTACGAGCGCTGGCTCCGGATTCTGATGCTGGCGTCCGGATTCGTGCTGCTCGTGGTCTGCGCCAACATTGCCAACCTGATGCTGGTTCGCGGGCTGGAACGGCGGCGGCAGATTTCGCCGAGCATGGCGCTGGGCGCTCCGGTCTCGCGCGTGGTGAAGGGGCCTCTCCTCGAATGCATCCTGCTCTCGTTGGCCGGCGGCGCGGCCGGGCTGGCCGTAGCATTTTTGGCCACCCGGTTGATCGTGAGGCTCGCATTCCCCTCGTTGGCTGGACTCGCCGGCGTGCCCATCAGCGTATTGCCTTCCCTGCCGGTCTTGCTGTTCGCGTTGATCGCATCGCTCACCACCGGCGTTGCCTTTGCCGTTGCTGCTGCCTGGATGGCCGCCCGAGTCGATCCCATTGAGTCTCTGCGCGGCTCCGGCCGCTCCACTACTCGCGCCGGTTCGCTCTCCCGGAAAACGCTCATCGTGTTTCAGACAGCCCTTTCGCTGGTTCTGCTGACCGCGGCGGGACTGCTCACCGCTGCCTTCCACCGGCTTGAGAATCAGGATTTCGGGTTCGATCTGGACCGGCGGATCGTCGCCACCATCAATCCCCGGCTTGCCGGCTACCGGCCCGACCAACTCTCGATGCTGTACCGGCACATCCGCGACTCAATCACAAACATTCCCGGGCTGTTGGGGTTCGTGGCATCGATGATTCCGGCCCTACGGGCGAGTTAGCGTTCGCCGTTAGAAACTTTGCGGGCTGAAGAATGCGATCAGGGCTTTAGAAACACAGTGAAAGGATGTGCGGAAAGCAATCCTTCCGACTGCACCACCATCGGAATCGCGCTGAACGGCGCGGCGATGGAAGCGATCGGCGGGAGCTGGACATTGATCTGCTCCACTCCGAAGATCAACCCTGGCGCCGCGCCTTCCCACACAATGGTCCCGTTTACGCCGGCAAAGCTCACCGCATCACCATTCTCGGTAAAGTTGATCAGCAGCAATGGAGAGATTGGTACCACGTCGCCGTCGGGAAAACTGACACCGTTGACGCCTGTGACATTCATTCCCGTCGCGTACACGGAGACAATGGAGCCCGCTTTGGCCGGATTCGCCTGCGAGTTTACGGTCTCGTTCTCATTCAGGACGCCGAAGACTCCAGGGTTTGCGACTTCACCGGAAACGTACAGGGGCGGCGCGTTGTGCTCCTGATAGCTGACCTGAATGGTCGCCAGAACCGCGCCTTGTGGCACGACCGTGTTGATCTGGCCGGCCTGGACGTACAGCAGCGGCGCCGCGACGCCGTTAAAGTCTACCTCCACGCCCGCGAGAGACGTCGGATAGCGCCCGTCGGCATCCGGTTGTCCGACGACCCCGGTCTCCGGTCCGATGCCGTACCCGAACAGGCTCACGATTTCGCCGGGCGCGGATGGAACTGTAAACGTCGCGGCGTTCACTGGACACTGAAAATTCAGCGCGGGTGGCGAAGTCAGATCCAACGTGGAAACCGCAGCGCTATCGAGCACCAGGTGGCCGGGAGCGGTGAGGAACAGACCGCCATTCTCTCGCAGATAGGAAACGTAGAGTGGCGTTCCGTCTGGGGCCTCCTCCATCAGAAAACTTGCTCCGGAAGCAGCGCAGGGGCTCGATAGTTGGGCGTTCTTGGTAGGCTCAAACCCGGGCGCCGCAAATGTGCCTGCGGGCGGGAACATGAATCCGGAAGCGTACACGTTGTCGGAGGCATCCACAGCGACCCACGCTGTGCCGCTGCCGCCGGCGGGAGGATAGGGGCCAAAGCGGCTCCCCGCCTCTATGGCGCTCCCCTCGGGCGCCACTTTCACCAGAAACGCCTCACCCACGCCCGCAATTCCTGGAAAACTGTCCGAACCGGTTGAGCCGCCGATCCAGGCAGCTCCCTGCGAATCGACGGCGATCGCAAACGCGTTATCGAACCCCGACCCGCCCAGGTAGGTCGAATAACGGAGCGAACTTCCATCGGCGCTGATCTTGGCCGCAAACGCATCGTTCCCACCACCGCCGAACGACGGTTGCAGGCTGCCGGAAGTAGTGAACAACGCACTTGTCGCAGCCCCGGTCAGGTACGCTACACCAGCAGAGTCTACGGCGACGGCCGCTGCCGTGGCTGTAAAGTAGGTCGCGAAACTCAGGACCTTGCCGTCGGGGCTGATCTTGGCAACGAAGTCGCTGCTTGCCGTCTTGCTGAATGCCGCCGAGGTTACAGGAAAATCACTGGACGAAGTGGTTCCGGCCAGGTACACCGATCCATCCCCGCCCACGGCCATGGCTGTGGGAACGTCATTGCCGGAGCCGCCCAGAAATGTCGAGTACGCCACCGATCCGTCGGAATTCAACTTCACGACAAACACATCGCCGCTCGGAATCACACTGGATTGGTTCGTTTGGCTGACGTAGGGGCCGGCATTCTTCGGCTGGAACACACCACTGGTTATGGGAAAGTCAGGCGCGGTCGAATACCCGGCCAGGTAGGCACTGCCGGAGGAATCCACGGCGATCGCGACGGCGCCGCTGTCTCCCGTGCCACCCAATGTCGTCCGAAACAGAACCTTGGTTCCGGTGGGGTCCAGCTTGGTTACTGTTGCGTCGCTACAGTAGAGCGTGGTTTCAATTCCGGTGACTGTGAACGTGCCGCAACTCAGGGCGCTGGCGACCCGGCCCGCTTGCCATAGGTTCCCGCTGGTCCGATCGAGCGCAACCTGCGCCAGGGCCGCCGGCGTCAGGAGAACTGCGACGGTCCATGCGTGTAACCGTTTCAATGTAGATTGCTCTTCCGTCCAGGGGAAGCACGCCTGGTACCAGAATTGAGTCGTTCAGGTTTCTCGGTTTGCGCACAGGCGCAATGACAGATCTGAGTCAATCTGCCACAGGACATCGGTAACTATGCTTTCGGCCGGCCCTTCTTGATGCGCTTGAGTAACTGGTCCATGCGGCCGCCCAGCTCGGTGGCGATGTCGGCCTGGAAGTGCAGCTCCGGCACGCGGAACAGCTCCAAGCGCGCGGCCAGTTCGTGCCGCAGGAAATGGCTGGCGTGCTCCAGCGCCGCGATCGTGGATTGAGAATCGGCGCCTTCTTCCATTCGCACGCGCACGAAAGCGTGCCGCTTGTCGGGCGAGACCTGGACGTCGGTCACCGTGGCGGAGCCGATCCGCGGGTCGGACAGTTCGTAGGAAATTAACTCGGAAAGCTCTTCGCGAAGGGCCTCCGCGATACGCTCGGTACGGTGTTGCATGTTGCGCTACTCGATCCACTCCAGCGTCGTCCCCACCAGGATCCCGCCCAGGATGTGCGCGGCTTCCCGTTCGACGAGCTGGAGGATTTGTTCGGCGTGTTGATGGTCGCCGGAAACCGTGACGGCCGACACCAGCGACCTTTGCCAGGTGTCCTGGTAGTCGATTTCGGCCACGGCAACGTTGAACTTGCTGCGCAGCCGGTCCTTCAAGCCCTTAACTGTGTGCCGCTTGTCTTTGAGCGATTGCGCGTCATCGATGCGCAATTCCAGCGTTAGTACACCGATCGACGGCACCTCACGCCATGACCTCGGCCGCGACCCGTTCGGTGGCAAACGCTTCGATAATGTCACCCGGCTTGACATCGCTGAAATTCCGCAGCGTGATACCGCACTCGAAGCCGCTCTTCACCTCGCTGGCGTCGTTCTTGAAGCGCTTGAGGGAATCCACTTTGCCGGTGAAGACCACGACGTTGTCTCGCAACAAGCGCACTTCGCTGTCGCGCTTGATCAGGCCGTCGATGACCATGCAACCGGCCACGTTGCCCACCTTGCTGATGCGGAACACTTCGCGGATCTCGGCCCGGCCCTGATAGACTTCCTTGAACACCGGCTCGAGCATACCGGTCATCGCGCGCTTCAGCTCGTCGGTGAGCTCATAAATGATCGTGTGCAGGCGGATGTCCACCTTCTCCTGCTCGGCCAACGCCGAGGCATTTCGCTCCGGCCGCACGTTAAAGCCGACGATGATGGCCTCCGAGGTGGAAGCCAACAGCACGTCGCTTTCGTTGATCGCGCCCACCGCGCTTCGCAGTACTCGAATGCGGACCTTATCGTTGGAGAGCTTCTGCATCATGTCGGACAGCACTTCGGCGGTGCCGCTCACGTCCGTCTTCAGGATGATGTTCAGCTCCTTGACTTCGCCTTCCTTCAACTGCTCGTGCAGTTGCTCCAGCGTGATGCGCCCGGTCTTGGCCATCGCGACGTCGCGGGCCTTCGCTTCGCGATACAGCACGATCTGCTTGGCCTTGGCCGTATCGGTGACCACCTGGAATGTGTCGCCCACCTCGGGCAATGACTCCAGGCCGAGCACCTCCACCGGCATCGACGGTTCGGCGTCGCGCAACGGGTTGCCGCGATCGTCGAACATCGCGCGCACCTTGCCGAACACCGAGCCGCAGATGAAGTAGTCGCCCACGTGCAGCGTGCCGTTGCGAACCAGCACAGTTGCCACAGGTCCCCGGCCGCGATCCAGATTGGCTTCCAGAACGTTGCCCATCGCCGGGCGGTCCGGATTCGCTTTCAGATCCTGCATGTCGGCGACCAGCAGAATCATTTCGAGCAGCAGGTCCAGATTGGTCTTGGCCTTCGCCGAGACGGGAACCATCACGGTCTCGCCGCCCCAATCTTCCGCCAACAATCCGCGGTCAGCCAGTTGCTGCTTGATGCGCTCGGGTTGAGCATCCGGCTTGTCGATTTTGTTAATCGCGACGATGATCGGCGCACCTGCCGCTTTGGCGTGATCGATGGCTTCGATCGTCTGCGGCATGACCCCGTCGTCGGCCGCGACCACCAGGACCACGATGTCGGTCACCTTGGCGCCCCGGGCACGCATGCGGGTAAATGCTTCATGACCGGGCGTATCGATAAATACGATCTTGCGCCCGTTCTTCTCGACGTAATACGCACCGATGTGCTGCGTGATGCCGCCGGCTTCGCGGTCCGCGACATTGGCCGACCGGATGGCGTCCAGCAGCGAGGTCTTGCCGTGATCGACGTGGCCCATGATGGTCACCACCGGCGCGCGCCTCACGCGATCGGTGGATTCCTCGGCTTGTTCGATCTCCTGCGAACTCTCCTCTTCGAAGCTGACCTTGTTGGTGGAAGCGCCGAATTCGCGCGCGATCTCCTCGGCCATCTTGGCGTCGAGATTCTGGTTGATGGTGGCGAAAATCTTCTTTTCGACCAGCTTCTTAATCACCAGATTGGCTTTGATGCCGAGCTTTTCGGAAAGCTCCTTTACAGTGACGCCTTCCGAAATGGTGATTTCGCGGTCGATCGGCGGCGGCGCGGCGGCCTCATTGCGCCGCGTCGGCATGCGTAGACGACCCTCTTCCTGTTCCTGATCTCGATGCCGGTCGCGGCTCCCGGGTTTGGCCTGATGACGGCGCTGCTGCTCGGTAGGCAGAGTCGCCGGTTCGGCGCGCAGCGGCGAGGTTGGATGCAGCGTGCGGGGCCGGCGGAATCCTGGAGCCGCAGTCCCGGGCGCACCAACTCCCGGACCGCGCATCACCGGCTGGCCGGGACGAATCGGACCTCGATAAATGGGCTGTCCGGGGACCGGCGTCGAACTGCGGGTCGGCATTCCGGGCCGGGGAGCTTGCGGCGCTACGGCGGCGCCGGGACGCGTTTGTTGTTGTTGCAGTCGCGCCACCATGTCGGGCCGGGGCGGAACCACGGGCCGGGCGGCGGGCTGGCCGGCCAAGGGCGCGCGCGGCTGCGGACGAAGCGGCGCTCCTGGCGTTGGGGCTGCTACGGGGGCTGCGGGAACGGCTGGTGCGGCCGGCTGCGCCGGAGCCGCGGCACGTGCCACCGGTTGCGCCGGAAGAGTAATGGATGCCGGGGGCATCGGCGGAGCTGGGGCAGCGGCGGGCGGCAGTGGTTGCCGCGGGCCGGACAGAATCTGTCCCGGACGAGGCGGAGGCGGCGCCGGCCGAGCCGGAACCGGTGTCGTTCGTAACGGCGGATGCACCGGGGCTCCCCCTCCCGCGGCCAGCGGCGGCCGTAGAGGCGCGGGTTTTGAGCGGAGAACTTCCTCAGCGACCGGAAGAGCCGCAGCGCTCTCCACAGGGGCGACTTCGGGCATTTCGGCAGCTGGATGCATTTCCGGCCGGAACGCAGGCGCCGGCGGCTCCGCGGGCGCCTGGGCCTCAAACACGGGTTCGGGCTCAGCCTCCAGTTGCGGGGCAACGCGTGCGGCTGCAGACGCGTCCGATACCTCCGCACCGCCATGGGTCCGCCTGCGGATCTTCTCCGCGACGTCTTCATCGATGGAGCTGGAGTGGGTCTTCTTTTCAGTAACGCCGAGCTCCGGCAGCATCTCGAGAATCTCGTGCGACGGGATCTCGAGTTGTCGTGCCAGCTCGTTAATCCGGATTTTGCTCATAAAACTGCAACGCTCCAGTGAGAGCGGTGCTTAACCAGCCCCTTCCGAGTTTCCTATAGTATCAAATTCTTTTTTGGAATCTTCCGTATCCAAGGGTTCCGCGGAGCCCTCTTCCGCTACGTTAGATTCCAACGCCTCGCCCGAAGGCGCGGCAAATTCCTCCGCCGCTACCACTGCCTCCGGAACCGGTTCCGCGGACTCGCCCGGCTGCTCAAACTGCGAGTAGTAGGCGTTCACAGCGATCAGAATCTTCTCGACAATCTTCGGCCCGATCCCCGGGATCGCCTCCAGCTCTTCCGGCGTCATGGAACCAAGCCGTTCCACCGTTCCGATACCGCCTTCGATCAGATTCTCTACGATCTTCTCGCCCAGGCCGTGATCGATCAACACCGACACCGGCGCACCCGCCGGCACCAGTGCGGCCATGGCCGATTCTACTTCCTGCCGCTTTTCTTCTTCGCTCTTGATATCGATCTTCCAGCCCAGCAGCTTCGCCGCCAGCCGCACGTTCTGGCCCTTTTTGCCGATGGCCAGCGACAGCTGCGTGTCATCGACAATCACTTCCATGTGCTTCTCGGCCAGATCGATGATCGACACCCGGCTGATCTTGGCCGGGCTCAGCGCGTGCGTGGCAAAGACCACGGGATCTTCCGAGTATTCAATGATGTCGATCTTTTCTCCCCGCAATTCGCGGATGATGGACTGCACGCGCATGCCCTTCATGCCCACGCAGGCGCCGACGCTATCGACGTCGCGGTCCCGGCTCACCACGGCGATCTTGGTCCGCTCACCGGCTTCCCGGGCGCAGCCCTTGATTACCACCGTGTTGTCATAGATTTCCGGAACTTCCTGCTCAAACAGGCGCATCACCAGCTCCGGCGCGGCGCGCGACACGATCACGCCCGCGTTCTTGCCGGCCTTCTCCACGCTGCGAATGACGCAACGCACGCGATCGCCCGCGCTGAAGTTCTCCAGCTTGCTCTGTTCCTTTTTGCCCAGGCGAGCTTCGGTCTTTCCCAGGTCCACCACCAGGTCCTGGCCCTCGATGCGCTTCACCATGCAGTTCACCAGCTCGCCCACGCGTCCGGAATACTCCGAATAGATGGTCTCGCGCTCGGCTTCGCGCACCTTTTGCAGAATTACCTGCTTGGCCGTCTGCGCCGAAATCCGTCCCAGCGCGTCTGTCGGCTTGGGAAAGCGGATTTCCGAATCCACTTGCGCACCCGGATCGATCCGCTGGGCCTCTTCGAGCGAAATCTCCTTCACCGGATCCTGAACCGCTTCCACGACCTTCTTCACGCCATAGATCTCGAGCGCGCCGGTCTGATCGTTAAAATCCGCCACCAGGTCTTCCAACGTGCGGAAATGTTTCCGCGCCGCCACCAGCATGGCGTCCTTCACCGCGTCAATAACGATCTGCGGGTCGATACCTTTTTCCTTGCTCAAGATCTCAATGGACTGATAGATGCTAGCCACTGTGTCCTCTTCTTAAACTGTCCGGGGGTGAATTACCACTCGAACTTCAGGTTGGCTTTTTGGACCTGTCCCAGCGGGAAATGGATGATCTTCCCGGCGCTGAGCTCCAGGGCGACCACGCCTTCGGAAAACCCGGCCAGCTTGCCCTCCCAATGGCGCTGGTTCTCCACCGGCTCCCGCAGCGTGATCTTCGCTTTCTGCCCCACAAATCTCTCGAAGTCCTTTGGTTTCGATAGCTTACGCTCCAGGCCCGGCGAGCTGACCTCCAGCGTATAGCTGTCTCCAGGTATGACGTCTTCCACGTCCAAAATAGTTCCTACCTGCTGCGAAATAAACTCGCAGTCGCCGTGCGAAACCCCCTGCGGCCGGTCGATGTAGATGCGCACAACTCGCCCCCGCCCCGCGCCCAGGAACTCCACATCGACAATCTCGATGCCCTCCGAGGAGCCGGCGCGCTCGGCGATTTCGGCGATCTTTGCCACAATCTCTTCTTTCGCTGCCACAGACATTGGCGTATTGCAATAAAAAAGTGGGCTTTCGCCCACTCGACTTCTTCGACACTCTTATTATACACGGATGCGTGCATCTGCGCCCGGAGCCGCGGCCTTCAGGCGATTTCGCGGTACCCGGACAGCGTGACGCCGGCCTGCTCCAGGGCGGCGCGCACCTCCGGCGACGTCAGCGCGTCCAGTTCCCTCAGGCGGCTCTCTTTCAGCCGGGTGCGCTCTGCCATCAGTTCCGTGGTGCAAAAGCCGGGGTGGCGGGCTCAAGCCAAATGGAAGCCCGACATCGGCAGCAGTAGAACGAGGGTAACGATTATTCCCAGCGCGATCAATGCATAACATATTCTCTGGGCCACCAGCTGACCCAAGACAGGAGCCAGGCTCCAACGGGACGCGGAGCCAGCGTGCAGGACCAGCGCCAACACCGCCAGTGAATAGTACGGGATCATCTGTGGCGAGCGAGGATTCGAAAGCAATCCGGCCGGTCCGCCCGTAGCCCAGGCAAAGGTGGTGTCTGCGTTCTGGATGAGGCGCCCCGATATAAATACACCGGTGAGGTGCGACACAAAGAACATTCCGAGAAATGCCCCGGCTAATAATTGAGTATTTCGAAGACGTGTGGCGCGCTGCCAACGCGCTCGCGAGACCAGCATCCAACCCGTCCATACCTGCAAGAGAGCCGTGATGGCAATCACTGTCTCAATGACTGGCTGCCGGTATACAACTCGCAGTATGTTTTGGACGGTCACGTGTGCACTTAAGCTCTCGACCGCCGCCAGATGATTACCTACATGAGCCACGCCGAACACGAGCAAGAGCAGAGCGGACACATGGTGCAAACGCCACATGGTCTCGCTCACCGCCGGCCGCGATTCAGGCGGAGGAAGGAAACGAGCGGACGCAACTCCGGCCAATAGCGCGTACCAGATCGCAGTTTGATACGTGGTCCAGTGAAACCAAGCCAGCACCGCTGCTGTGAGGACAAAGAACGGCGCGCCGATCGCGGCGAGGATCGCTTCACGCGCGATCTGCGGTTGTTCTCGGCGGTTCACCTTCCCGCGGTCGGTCTCATACAGCGTCAGCCACGCGGCAATCGGGCCGCTGATCGACCAAGCGTACGAAAGCAACAAACAAAGCGCGGCCAACACTGGCGACGCCCCGACAAGGTTCCGGCTTCGAAACAGCATTCCCGGAACCAGAGGATACGTGAGCAAGGCCAGCCACAAAGCGGTGCGATACGCGGCGACCGGCCGGGAGCGGCTTGCGGTTAGCATTGTCCCGGACGCTACGTCCTGCGCTTGCATAAGATAAGTTTCTCACTTCCTGCGAAAGATGGAATCGCCTGGCTGGTGCCTATAGGGCGCTCAGGAAGGCACTCAGGTCCCGATTCTCCTAATCGGTGAACGGCGCAGCGGAGCCCTCCGCGCCAATTTTCTCTGGCTGGTTGCGGGACAAATCAGGACCTGACTCGTCAATCCTGTTGTTTTGGTCTCGGCGAAGCATTCCCCGTTGGCACGCGGCGGCGCAGCTCGTCGAAGAAGTTCAGCAGGAAAACCATATGCACGGCCCCCTTATCTTCGATTGCGGGCGT
>Ga0335069_10005304_pt1 | contig 18986 bp, 16 predicted proteins | sample Lox_Sample_11_FD_206714 | JGI IMG/M metagenome (GOLD analysis project Ga0335069, IMG submission 206714) | Soil microbial communities from Loxahatchee National Wildlife Refuge, Florida, United States - Lox_Sample_1.1 | ecosystem: Environmental > Terrestrial > Soil > Wetlands | place: USA... | reverse complement strand
GGGCGCGACCAAGCTCGCCCGCGGCGGCCTCGGCGGGCGGGCGCGCCTCGCCGCCGCCGACGCCGTGCGCCTGCCGCTCCGCGACGGCAGCGTCGACGCGGCGCTGGCGGCCTTCGGCGTTCGCAACCTGGGCGACCCGCTGGCCGCCATGCGGGAGGTGCGCCGGGTTCTGCGGCCTGGTGGCCGCTTCGTGGTGCTGGAGTTCTCCATGCCGGGGGGGCTGCTGGGAGCCGCCTACCGGCTGTACTTCCGCGGCCTGTTGCCGCGCCTCGGCGGGCTGCTGAGCGACCGCTCGGCTTACGCCTACCTGCCGGCCTCGGTCGAGTGCTTTGCGACGCCGGCGCAGCTGGCGGAGTGGATGGAGCGGGCGGGCTTCTCCGCGGTCCGCTGGACGCCGCTGACGGGCGGCATCGCCTGCCTGCACCGGGGAGAGCGGAGATGACCGGGCTCGCTCCCGCCCTCGAGCGCGCCGCGCAGTGGCTGCAGCCGCACCGCCAGGAGCTGCTGGAGAGCTGGATCCGGGCGGTGACGGAGGTGCGCGGGATCGCGCAGGCGGAAGCCGCCGCCCGCTGCTCGAGCGGGCTCGAGACGCTGCTCTCGCGGCTCGCCAGCGGGGACCTGGAGGGCTACCTGCAGCAGGCGATGGTCTCGGCGGAGCACGAAGCGCGCCGGGGCACCAGCCTGCTCGGGGTGGCCGTGGAGACCCGCATGCTCAACCGCTGCCTGGGGACGGTGCTGACCCGGGTCTGCCCTGACCCGCAGACCCTGACGCAGAGCCTGGTGGCCTTCGACGAGCTCGGCGACCGCCGGCTGGAGATCCTGCTGGCCGCGCAGGAGGCCGAGTCGGCGAGGCGGCTGGTGCAGACGCAGGAGCAGGCAGCCCGGGTGGTGGAGCAGGCGCGGGGGCTGCGTCGCGCCAACGAGGCCCTGCGGCGCGCGGAGGCGCAGAGCCGCCACCGCGCCGAGCAGCTGGGCCTGCTGTCCTCGGTGTCCCACCGCATCGCCCCCATCCGCGAGCCCGAGGAGCTGATGCAGCAGGCGGCGGACCAGATCCGCACGCGCATGAACCACACCTACGTGGCGGTGGTCGTGCTCGAGGAGGACGGAGCGCTGGTCGGCCGCTGGGCAGGGCGGCCGGGGCTCGACCGCGTCTCCTCGGGACGCGCCCTGGGTCCGCCCGGCGGGATCATCGGCCGCGCGATCCGCCAGCGCGCCCCGCAGGTGGTGGGGGACGTCACCCGCGACCCCGACTACCATCCCGACGTGCAGGGCACGCGGTCGGAGCTGGCGGTGCCGTTGCTCGAGGGCGGGCGCGCGCTGGGCGCGCTCGACTTCCAGAGCGAGCACCCCTTCGCCTTCGGCCTGGAGGACGTGGCGGCAGCCGAGACCCTGGGCGAGTTCCTCGTCGTCGCGCTGCGCAACGCCCGGCTGTTCCAGGAGGCGCGCCGCCGGGGGGGCGCGGGCGCCGCCTAGGCCTGGCCGGTGCCCGGCTCCACCGCCGCCGTCTCGCGCTGGAAGACGGAGGCGAAGTGCAGCGCCAGCCGGTCCATCACCTCCGCCACCGTCACGCGGCGGCCGAGCAGCCGCTCCAGGCTGGTGACGCCGCGACCGCGGATGCCGCAGGGGACGATGAGGTCGAAGGCGGACAGGTCGGTGCACACGTTGAGGGCGAAGCCGTGCGAGGTCACCCAGCGGGCGATCCGCACGCCGATGGCGCCGATCTTGTCGGCGCCCACCCAGGCGCCGGTGAGGCCGGCGACGCGGTGGGCGAGGACGCCGTAGTCCGCGCAGGCGCGGATCATCACCTCCTCGAGGTCGCGGACGTAGCGGTGCACGTCGCGCCGCTCCGGCGGCAGCTCCAGGATCGGATAGCCGACCACCTGGCCGGGGCCGTGGTAGGTCACGTCGCCGCCGCGGCCGGTCTCGAAGACCTCGAACCCGCGCTCGCGCAGCAGCTCGGCGGGGAAGAGCACGTTCTCGCGGCGGGCGTTGCGTCCCAGCGTGAAGACCGGGTCGTGCTCCAGCAGCAGCAGGTGGTCGGCCGCGCGTCCAGCCTGCCGCTCCGAGACCAGCCGCTGCTGCAGCTCCAGGCCGGAGGCGTACGGCACGCGGCCGAGCCGCCGCACGACCAGGCGAGTCATCGGAGGGCGCCTAGAGCGCCGCCTCGTCGAACTCCTGCAGCGTCCGCTTGAGGTGGGCCATGAAGCGGTCCGCGTCGGCGCCGTCCACCAGCCGGTGGTCGAAGGTGAGGGCGAAGTAGGACATGGTGCGGATGGCGATGGCGTCGTCGCGCACCACCGGGCGCTTCTCGATGGTGCCGATGCCGAGGATCGCCACCTGCGGCTGGTTGATGATCGGCGTCCCGAACAGGCTGCCGAAGACGCCGGGGTTGGTGATGGTGAAGGTGCCGCCCTGGACCTCCTCCACCTTCAGTCTCTTGGCGCGGGCGCGCTCGGCGAGATCGCTGACGGCGCGGGCGAGACCGAGCACGTTCTTCTCGTCCGCATGGTGGACCACCGGCACGATCAACCCCCAGTCGAGGGCCACGGCGATGCCCAGGTTGAGCTCCCGATGGTAGACGATGCTGTCGCCTTCGATGCTGGCGTTCAGGACCGGGAAGGCCTTGAGCGCCTCCACCACCGCCTTCACCACGAAGGGCAGGTAGGTGAGCTTCGCCCCGCGCGCCTCGAAGGCCTGGCGGTGCTTCTCCCGCAACTGGTCGACCCGCGTCAGGTCGACCTCGAAGACGGTGGAGACGTGGGCCGAGGTGCGCTTCGAGAGCACCATGTGCTCGGCCGTCTTCTTCCGGATCGGCGACATCGGGACCACCTCGACCCGCCCGCCGCGGACCGAAGGGACCGCGGGCGCGGCAGCGGCCGTCACCGGCGTGCCGTCCGCCTGCGCGGCGTGGGTGGCGGTCTCCGTGTGTGACTCGAGGTGGCCGAGAATGTCCTGCTTGGTGACGCGGCCGCCGATGCCGGTGCCGGGGATGGCGGCGATGTCGAGGTGGTGCTCGGCGGCGATCCGCCGCACCACCGGCGAGGACCGGCTGAGCCGCAGGTCCTCGGTGCTCATCTCTTCGCGCGGGCGCAGGTCTGGCGGTGCCTGCGGCAGGAGCGGTCGCGTGGGCGGCGCCTCACCCTCGATCTGGTAGACGACCGGCGGGACGGCGGCGGGCTGCGGGGCGGGCGCCGTGGCGACCGCTTCGCCTTCGGCCGCGATCACCGCCACCACCGTGTTGACGGGCACGGTCGTGCCCGGAGCCACCCGTATCTCCTGCAGAACCCCCGCCGCCGGCGACGGGATCTCGGCGTCCACCTTGTCGGTCGAGATCTCGAACAGCGGCTCGTCCCGCTCCACGCGGTCGCCCACGCTCTTCAGCCACTTGGTGACGGTGCCCTCGGCGATCGACTCACCCATCTGCGGCATGATCACGTCGGCCATGGCTCCCTCGCTGGCGGAAGTTGTGGGCGTCCCTAGGCGTCGATCGCGTGACCGTAGACGGCCTCGGCGGCCTGCATGAGGGCCTCCGGGAGCGTCGGGTGCGGGTGGATGGTGCGGAACATCTCCTCCGTCGTCGTCTCCAGGCGCAGGGCCACGCAGGCCTCCGAGATCAGGTCGGTGACGTGCGGGCCCACCATGTGCACGCCCAGCACCTCGTCGTACTTCGCCTCGGAGACCACCTTCACCAGGCCCTCGGGGTGGCCGACGATGCGCGGCTTGGCCAGGTTGCCGAAGCTGAAGCGGCCGACCTTCACGTCGTAGCCGCGCCGCTTGGCCTCGGCTTCGGTGAGGCCGACGCCGGCGGTTTCCGGCCGGCAGTACGTCGCCCAGGGCACCCGGTCGTAGTTGACCGGGTCCACGCTCTTCCCGGCCAGCCGCTCCACGACGCCAATGCCCTCGGCTGAGGCGAGGTGGGCGAGCTGCGGGTGCGGCCGGTCGGGGATCGCCACCACGTCGCCGATGGCGAACAGCCCCGGCTCGTCGGTGGCCATGAGGGTGTTGGTCTTCACGTAGCCGCGGTCGAGCTGTACGCGGGTCGACTCGAGGTTCAGCCCATCCGTCACCGGCCCGCGGCCCACTGCCACCAGCAGCAGGTCGGCCGTCACCGTCTTCGACTCACCCTGGGCGGTACGGAAGCCGACCTCGACGCCGGCGGTCGTCTTGAGCGCCGCCTCCGTCTTCGCTCCCACGTGGATGGTCATCTGCCTGGAGAGGACCTTGTGCGCCTCGGCGGAGATCTCGTCGTCCTCCAGCGGCAGGATGCGGGGCAGCATCTCGATCAGCGTCACCTGGGTGCCGAAGCGTGCGAACATCGAGCCGAACTCGATCCCCACCGCGCCCGCGCCGATCACGATCAGGCTCTTGGGCAGCTCCTTCAGCTGCAGGATCTCGTCCGAGGTGATCACCTGCCTGCCGTCGAGCGCGATGCCGGGGATCGCCTTCGGCCGCGAGCCGGTGGCGATCAGGACGTTCTTCGTCTGCACCCGGGTCTCGCCGCCCTCGCCGCCCACCACCACCGTCCGCGGCCCCTCCAGCCGCCCCTGGCCCTTGAACAGCGTGACCTTGTTCTTCTTGAAGAGGTAGGTCTCGATGCCCTTGCTGAGGCGGGTGACGATGCGGTCCTTGCGCTTCGTGAGCCCCGGGAAGTCGAGGCCGACGTTGTCGGCGGTGATCGCGAACTCCTTGCGGTTCCTGAGATCCTCGAGGAGGTCGGCCGTGTAGAGCATGGCCTTGGTGGGGATGCAGCCGCGCAGCAGGCAGGTCCCGCCGCAGCCGACCGGGTCGCGCTCCACCACCGCGGTCTTGAGGCCCATCTGCCCCGCGCGGACCGCCGCCACGTAGCCTCCGGGCCCGCTGCCGATCACGGTGACGTCGAAGATCTCGCCGCTCGCCAAGGCTCCTCCTCGCGCGCCGGTGGACGTCGTGCTGGAAGGCGCAACTACCGACGGTAGCAGGGCTTGCGGCTCTTGACAAGGCGCCGAGGCGGCCCCCTGCTAGAATCGAAGGCTGGCCATGTACTCCGAGCCCCTGCTGATGGCGGCGTCGATCCTGATGCTGCTGCTGGGGAACGGCTTCTTCTCGGGCGGGGAGATCGCGGTGCTCTCGGCGCGCCGCAGCCGCATCGAGGCGCTGGTCGAGGAGGGCAATCGGGCCGCCGCCCGGGTGAAGCGCCTGCAGGACAACATGGACCAGTTCCTGGCCACGGTCCAGATTGGTGTCACGGTCTGCGGCACGGCGGCCGGCGTCCTGGGCGGGTTCTTCGCCTCCCGCTACCTGCAACCCGCCCTGGCCGCGAGCCCGCTGGCCCGCTGGCTGCCGGCCGGCCTGGTCGCCAGCGGGGCGGTCGGGCTCGTCATCATCTACGTCGAGCTGGTGCTGGGGGAGCTGGTGCCCAAGGCGCTGGCGCTGCGCTTCACGGACACCGTCGCCATGCTGGTGTCGGCGCCCTTCCGCGCCATGGCCCACATCTCCCGCTGGCTGGTCGTCTTCCTCTCCGCGTCCACCCGCCTGGTCCTGCGGCTGTTCGGCGTTCGCGACGCCGGCCCGCGCACCTTCGTCTCCGAGGAGGAGATCAAGCACCTGGTGCGCGAGGGGCGGCAGCAGGGCGTCCTCGACCAGACCGAGATGGAGATCATCCACAGCGTCTTCGAGTTCACCGACACGCCGGTGCGCAAGGTGATGGTGCCGAGGCCCAAGATCTTCGCGCTCGACGCCGACACCCCGCCTGAGCAGGTGGGTTCGCTCGTCGTGGAGAGCGGCTTCTCCCGCATCCCGGTCTGCGAGGGCTCGATCGACAACGTGCTGGGGGTGGTCTACGCCAAGGACGCCCTGCGGCTGCTGGAGAAGCGCCAGCCGGTGGTGATCCGCAAGATCCTGCACCCGGCCCAGCTGGTGCCCGAGACCAAGAAGGTGAGCGAGCTGCTGAAGGAGCTGCAGAAGCGGCGCAGCCACCTGGCCATGGTGGTCGACGAGCACGGCTCCGTGAGCGGCCTGGTGACGATGGAGGACCTGCTGGAGGAGATCGTCGGCGAGATCCAGGACGAGTACGACTGGGAGGAGCGGCCGGTGGAGAGGCTGCGCGACGGCTCGCTGGTGGTCGAGGGCACGCTCCCCGCCGCCGACCTGCGCGCCGGCTACGACATCCCGCTGCCCGAGTCGACCGAGTTCGAGACCATCGCCGGGTTCATGCTCGACCGCCTGGGGGTGGTGCCCAAGGGCGGCGAGGTGGTCGAGCTCGACGGCTGGCGTTTCACGGTGGTGGACGTCGAGCGCAACCGCATCAGCAAGGTGAAGGTGGAGAGGCTGCCCCAGAAGCCGCCGGCGCTGACGGGGGCCCGGTAGTCCGTCGTCCAGGCACTCTCGCGCGCTCAGCCACGCCGCTCGCTCGAGGCGAGTCTCTTCGCTACGCGCCGGTCAGGATCCGCTGGACCCGCTCCGCGTTCTCCCGCACCTCGTCGCCGGCGCGAGGGAAGATGCCGATGAAGACGCCGTCCGTCGGCTTGATGCTGGCGAACGCCTGCCGGAAGGCCTGGTCGGCGCCGTCCGCCTCGATGCGGCCCGCGGCCATGATCTTGAAGGCGAAGCAGGGCTTGCGGGTCCGGCGCATGAAATCGTACATGCGCGGCGGGTCGCTGCGCAGGTAGACCTCCTGCGGCATCTCCAGGGCCTCGCCGTTCAGCAGCCGCTTCCACTCCGCCGCCGGGCGGGTGCGGTTGTAGACGCAGCCGGCGTAGAAGTCGACGTCCCAGCCCTTCTCCTCGACGAAGGCGAGGATGTCCGGGCGGTGGCTGCCCACGCCGACGAACAGGCCGGCGTCGCGGCAGCGCTTGCACCACTCGCGGACCGTCTCCATCTTCCCCTCGTCGTACGCGCGGTCCGTCATCTCGCCGTGGTGGTAGACGGCGAGCGGCTTGAGCGGCAGGATCGTCTCCGGCCCGCCCATGCCCTGGACGATGAGGTGCATCCTCCCGCCCTCGGCCTGGAAGCGCTGCAGGTCCTGCGGGGCGCGGCCGAGGCCCACGTAGTTGTAGGCGTTGATGCCGAAGCGGCTGCACCGGTGCAGGACCTCGCACACGCGCTCGGGCGTGTAGTACTCGCGCATCACGGTGCCCAGGATGCGGTTGAAGTGGGAGAACCCGTAGAACGGGTTGCAGCCGACGACGAGGCGGCTGATCTCGGCGCCGGCGAACCTCATCCGCGGCACCTGGACCTGGTTGCCGGTCCGCTGCGGCGTCGTGTTCTGGGCCGCGGACGCTGTGGCGGAACGCAGCGCGAGCCCGGCCGCAATTCCGGTCGACTGCAGGAAGGCGCGTCGGTTCGGCATGGGCGACCTCCGCTATTGCTTCTTCGCGGTGAAGTCCCCGCTCACGCCGGCGACGGCGATGGTGCCGCTCATCTCCTGGTCCGACCCGAGCGTGGCCGTGAACACCATCTCCAGCGGGGCGCCGTTGTACTCGACCTCGAACCTGAAGGTGACGGTCTTGTCCTCGACCGTGCCGGTCACCGGCTGGTCCTTGTCCTGGACGTGCGCGGTCCCCGACAGGGTTCCGCCGGCCTGCTTGAGCGTGCAGGGGAACTTGACGGCGTTGCCGTAGACGGACCCGTCGACGTCCCAGGTCCCCGAGACGTCGGCGGCCGAAACCGTCGTCGCTGCCGCGAGGACCACCAGGACGAGCATCAGGTTCTTCAGCCCCTGTCTCACCGCAGCCTCCTTTGGGCCGGCGGGAGGTTAGGCCATGGCGGGGCGGGGATCAATGCCTTCCAGGAAGGGAAGGAGAGGAGCAACCAACGCTGCTAGCTGGGCGGATTCACGTTCGGCGTTCCCTGTGGGGGCCGGATCGGCTCCACCCGCGGGGCGGGCGGCTCGCTCGGCCGGGGGCCGGAGGGCTGGGTCGGCGTGACCGGCGGGGGCGAGCTGTCGAACACGAACGGCGAGCTCTCGCCGCCCAGCGGGAACGAGCGCAGGTCCTGCTCGGTGATGTCGGTCCGGCGCACCACGTGGGGGGTCAGCGTCATCACGATGTCGGTCTGGGTGGTCTCGTCGTGGTTGCTGGCGAAGATGCGGCCGATCACCGGGATGCTGGCGACACCCGGAAGGCCGGTGAGCGCGTGGCGCTCGTTGTCGAGGATCAGCCCGGCCAGCAGGTTCGTCTCGCCGTCGCGCAGGCGGATGGTCGAGTTCACGGTGCGGCTGTTGAAGGTGGGGAGGCTCTGGTAGCCGGGTGCCCCCACCGAGGAGATGTCGAGCTTCAGGACCAGCGTCACCTCGCCGTCCTGATGCACCCGGGGGGTGATGTCGATGTTGACGCCCACGTTCTTGTACTCGAACGAGGTGATCGGCTGCTGGGCGGTGCCGCCGGTGGCGATCGGGGTGAAGGTGGTCACCGGCACCGGGACCTGGTCGCCGAAGCGGGCCTGCGCGGTCTGTCCCTCCGACACCCGCAGCTGGGGGTTGGCCAGCAGGCGGGTGTTGGAGTCGCTCTCCAGCAGCCGCACCACCGCCCCCGGCAGCGCGGTGACCAGCAGGTTCGCGCTGCTGTAGGGGTTGTCGCCGGGCTTGTAGGACTTCGAAGGGTCGGGACCGATGACCGCGGCCACGCCCTGGGTCCCCGAGGCGTCGAGCCCCGAGGTGATGTAGACGCCGTACTCCTTGAGCCGGCTGCGATCCACCTCGAGGATCTCGACCTCCACCACCACCTCTGCCCGGCGCTTGTCGATCATGTCGACGATGCGCTCCGCCGCCGCCACCTTGTCCGGGGTGTCGTTGATGGTGAGCGCGTTGGCCCCCGGCACCGGCGCGATCCGCCGGGCGCCGAGCACCACCCGCAGCAGGTCGATGGTCTCCTTCAGCTCCGCGTTCGAGAGGAAGAAGGTCTTCACCACCTGCTGCTCGTAGTCGCGCCGCTTGGCCGGCGTGTCCGGGACCACGTTCAGCACCTTGGCGTCGACCACCCGGTGGAAGGTGTGGCCGGCCGCGTCGAGCGCGTTCAGGGCCTGCTCGAAGCCGACGTCGCGCAGGTCCAGGCTGACCGGGACGTCCTGGAACGACGGGTCGAAGGTGACGTTGATTCCGACCGCGCGCCCCAGCGCCAGGTAGGCCTCGCGCAGGCTGGCTCCGCGGAACACGAGCCCGAGGGGCTGCTGCGCCTCGGGGCCGAGGTCGAGCCCCGGCAGCGAGCGCTCGCGGGCCCTGGCCCGTGCCTGCTGGATGCTGGTCTCGCTGCCGCGACTGGCGCGGGCCTGCGCGTCCGCGATCTCCTGCTGCAGTCCCGGCGCGTTCGGCTGCAGCTGGAGCGCGATGCGGTACTCGTCGAGCGCCTCCTTGTACAGCCCGCGGCCGACGAGGCGGCGGGCCGTGTTGGTGTGCTCGGTCGCGGCGCGCAGCCGGGCGCGGTCCAGGGCCAGGCGGTAGCCCACGTTGTCGGGCGCCAGCTTGAACGCCCGCTGGTACTCCAGCACGGCGCGGTCGTAGTCCTGCAGTCGCTCGGCCTTCTCGCCCTCATGGAAGGCCCGGGAGGTGGCGGTGGCGCAGCCGAGCGCCGCCAGCACCAGCGCCACCAGGAGGGGCAGTGAGCGCCTCATCCGCGGATCACCTCCACCCCCTTGGGAACCTGGAACCGGAATCGCTCGTCCTTGAGCCCGGTGTTCTCCCGGATGGCCTCGAATCGGAAGCTGGTGCGGTTGCCCTGCAGGTCGTCGAGCTGGATGGCGCGGATGCGGCCCGAGGGCTCCAGGTCCACCCAGGCGCGCTCCAGGTCGGGGTCCTCGTGCCGCGGCACCAGCTTGAGCCGGACGACGCCCTCCTCCTGTGGCGAGTCGAGCGAGACCGAGAACTCCGCGCCCAGGTCGCCCCGGCCCGACAGCAGGCGCGCCGCCAGCGAGCGCTGCCCGTCCTGCCGGCTGACGATCACCTGCTTCTCCGCCGGCACGTAGAAGTAGAAGCTGCGGCCGTCCGACACGAAGACCTTCTTCTCCGGCTCGGTGTACTCCCAGCGCATGAGGCCGGGCCGCTTGATCTCGACCGTGCCGCGCTCGGTCACCTGCCGCCCCAGCATCCCGGAGCGGTAGCTCTGCGAGAAGCGGGCCGCCAGGTCGGAGGTGTGGGCGCTGCGCTCCTCCAGTCGCCGCAGCATCGCCTGCGCGGCGGCTGCGTCGCCTGCAGCCGGCGCGGGCGGCGGCGTGGCCAGGAACGCGATCAGCAGCGGGGCGAGCATGTCGCGAGGCCATGATAGCGCAAGGCCTTGGCGAGGCGGGCATTCCCGCTTGCCGGCCGCTGCGGCGCTCCTGTAGCATGCCTCGCCCATGCTTTCCCGCCGCGCCCCTGCACTGCTCGCCTGTGCGCTGCTGACGAGCGGCCCGGCGCCGCGGCCCGCTGCCGCCGCTCCCGCCTCCCCGGCGCCCACGGAGGTGCGGGGGCTGTGGGTGATCCGCACCGCCCTCGTCTCCCCGACGGAGGTCGACCGGGTGGTGGACGCCGCGGCGGCGGCGGGCTTCAACGCCCTCTTCGTGCAGGTGCGCGGTCGCGGCGACGCCTTCTATCGCTCCACGCTGGCCCCGCGCAGCCCGCTGCTGGAGCGCCAGCCGCGCGATTTCGACCCGCTGGCGCGCCTGCTGGCCCGCGCCCACGTCAGGCGGCTCGCGGTGCACGCCTGGGTGAACGTGCTGCTGGCGGCCCACTTCGGCCAGCCGCTCCCTCCCGGCCACGTGCTCGGCCGCCACCCGGAGTGGGCGATGGTGCCGAAGTCGGCCGCCACCGCGGCCCTGGTCGCAACCGGCGCGCGACGGCTGCAGCTGGTCATGGAGGCCGGGCGCGCCGAGGGCGACGTCGAGGGCTACTACCTCTCGCCGTCCGTCCCGGCGGTGGGCAGCCACCTCGAGGCCGTCGTCAGGGAGCTGGTGGGCGCCTACGCCGTCGACGGCCTCCACCTCGACTTCGTCCGCTATCCCGGTCCGTCCTACGACCACTCCCTCTCGGCCCTCCAGGGGTTCCACACGCCCGCCAGGGGCGAGCTGCTGGGCGCGCCGGCGCGCGACCCGGCGGGCTGGGACGCGTACCGCCGGGAGGTGCTGACGCGGCTGGTGGCCCGGCTCGGCGACGCGGCCCGGACGGCGCGCCCGGGCCTGCTGGTCTCCGCGGCGGTGACACCCGACGAGGCGCAGGCGGTCCACCACAAGGGGCAGGACTGGCCGCACTGGCTGGACAGCCGGTTGGTGGCGGTCGTGTGCCCGATGGCCTACACGTCCGAGGAGCGCGTGTTCCAGCAGCAGCTCGAGGCGGCCCGCGCGCGCGCCGGGGACGGCCAGCGGGTCTGGGCCGGCATCGGCGCCTACCGTCTCGATCCCGAGGAGCTGGTGGAGCGGGTGCTGCTGGCGCGGCAGGCGGGGAGCGGAGGGGTGGTGGTGTTCTCGCACGAGTCGCTCGAGCCCGAACACCTGCGCCGCTTGCGGGAGGAGGCGTTCTCGCCGCGCCCGGGCCAGCGCGACGGCGTCGCCCACGGGGCAGGATCGCGGTGACGCGAGGCCGTACCCCGGCCCTCGCCGGGCTGATGCTCGCCGGTTATGCTTCCGCCACCGTGGGCGCAGAGGAGGGGACGGCGGGCGGGCGGCAGCCGGCGCCGTTCCAGGAGGCGGATGCGATCGTCGCGGCCGGCGTGGGCAGGGCCTACCCCGGCGCCGTGCTCGCCGTCGGTCACGAGGGGCGGCTCCTGCACCTGCGGGCCTTCGGCCACCTCTCGTACGAGCCGGGCGCGTCGGAGACGCGTGCCGACACCCTCTACGACCTGGCCAGCCTGACCAAGGTGGTGGTGACCACCACCGTCGCCATGACGCTGGTGGACGAGGGCCGGCTGGACCTCGACGCGCGCGTCGGCGATTTCTTCCCGGCCTTCCGCGGGGGCGCGAAGGACCGGGTCGCCGTGCGGCAGCTGCTCACCCACACGGGGGGGCTCCTGTGGTGGGCGCCCCTCTACGAGGAGCTCTCCGGAAAGCCGGCCTACCTCGAGCGCATCGCCGGCATGTCGCTGGACTACGCCCCGGGGACGAAGTCCGTCTACAGCGACCTGGGGTTCATCCTGCTGGGGGACATCCTCGAGCGCCGAGGCGGGGCGCCGCTCGAGGAGCTGGCCCGGACGCGGGTGCTCGAGCCGCTCTCGATGGGGGACACCCTCTTCAGGCCCCCGGCCAACCTTCGCACGCGGATCGCGCCGACCGAGGACGACCCCTGGCGTGGCCGCGTGCTGCGCGGCGAGGTGCACGACGAGAACGCGTTCGCCCTGGGGGGCGTGGCCCCGCACGCGGGGCTGTTCGGGACCGCCCCGGACCTCTCGCACCTCGCCCAGATGCTGCTCGACGGAGGCGTCTACGAGGGGAGGCGGCTGGTCTCCCGGGCCACTGTCGAGCTCTTCACCCGGCGCGCCGGAATTCCCGGCGTGACCAGGGCGCTCGGCTGGGACACGCCGACGGACGACAGCGGCCGGCGCGGCTCCGTCCCCGGCCAGCCGGGCTATTCCTCGGCCGGCTCTCTCCTCAGCGCGCGCTCCTTCGGCCACACCGGCTTCACCGGCACCTCGATGTGGATGGACCCCGAGCGCGACCTCCACGTCGTCCTGCTGACGAACCGCGTGTACCCCAGACGCGACAACCCGGGGATCGCTGCCGTGCGGGCACGGGTGGCGGACGCCGCGGTGCGGGCGCTCAGCCGTTGAAGATCTGGTTCTGCACCACCTGCAGGGCCGAGCTGAGCCGCGCGATCTTGTGGTTCCGCGCCTGCTGAGCGAGCGCGTCGTCCTGCGGGGGCACCTCCGCCCGGGCGTTGCGCAGCTGCTTCTCCAGCTCCAGCCTGAACGCGTGCAGGTCCGCGGGCAGGAACCCCTTGAGGTTCGCCGCGCTCAGCAGGATGAAGCCGCCGGCGATCTGGTTCGCCATGGCCGGGCAGCTGCCTCCGATCCAATTGGCCACGCAGTCCTCCTCTACTTGATGCAGACCGCCCGCACCTGCTTCATGTCGGTGTGGCCGGCCAGCACCTTCTGGATGCCGTCCTGCAGCAGCGTGGTCATGCCGTCGCGGATCGCCTGCTGGCGCAGCTCCTCGACCGGCTTCCGCTTCTGGACCATGCGCTTGATCTCGTCCGTCCCCACCAGCAGCTCGTGGATGCCCATGCGGCCCTTGTAGCCGCTGCCGCCGCACTTGGGGCAGCCCTTGGCCCGGTTGAGGCTGAGCGAGGGGGAGTAGCGGATGCCGACCTTGTCCCAGTGCTCGGCCCCGTAGTCCTGCACCAGTTCCGCGAACTCGTCCTCGCTCGGGCGGTAGGGCTCGCGGCAGGCGGCGCACAGAGTGCGCAGCAGCCGCTGGGCCAGGATGCCGAGGAGGGCGTCGGCGAAGTTGAAGGGGTCGATGTCCATGTCCAGCAGGCGGACGATCGTCTCCGGGGCCGAGTTGGTGTGCAGGGTGGAGAAGACCAGGTGGCCGGTGAGCGAGGCCTCCACGCCGATGGCCGCCGTCTCGTGGTCGCGCATCTCGCCCACCATGATCACGTCCGGGTCGGCCCGCAGGAACGAGCGCATGGCGGTGGCGAAGGTGAAGTCGATCTTGGGGTGGACCTGCACCTGGCGCAGCCCGGGCTGGGTGATCTCCACCGGGTCCTCGGCGGTCCAGATCTTCATGTCCTCGGTGTTGATGAAGCCGAGCGCCGAGTGCAGGGTGGTGGTCTTGCCCGACCCGGTGGGCCCCACCACCAGGCAGATGCCGTAGGGCTTCTGCAGCAGCTTCTTGAACTCGCTGAGGTTGCGCTCCAGGAAGCCCATCTTCTCGAGGGGCAGCGGCTTGGAGGCGGCCAGGATGCGCATGACCACGTCCTCGTTGCCGCCCTGCGTGGGGATGGTGGCGACGCGCAGCTCGATCGTGCCCATGGGCCCGCGGAAGCGGATCTTGCCGTCCTGGGGCTTTCTCTTCTCGGCGATGTCGAGCCGGGCCATGATCTTGAGCCGCTGCACCAGCGCGTTGCGGTGTGGCGCCGGCACCTCCAGGTACTTGTGGCAGTCGCCGTCGACGCGCAGGCGGACGACACAGGGGGCCGTCTTGCCGTAGGGCTCCACGTGGATGTCGGAGGCGCCGCGGTTGTAGCCGTCGACGATGATCTGGTTGCACAGGCGGACGATTCCGCTGTCGGTCTCGTCGATCTCGGGCGCGCTCTCCTCCTTCTCTTCCTCCTCGCTCTCCTCGCCGCTGCCCAGGTTGCTGATGATGCGGCCGAGGTCGGCCTCGTCGGCGGCCGGGGCCGTCTCGCCGTAGCTCGCCCTCACCCAGCCCAGGATGTCGTCGCGCAGGCCGACCACGAACTCGTAGCGGGGCGCCAGGTTCATGGCCTTGATGGCGTCGAGGCGAGTGAGGTCGTAGGGGTCCTCGACCGCCACCCGCACCGTGCCCTCCCTGCGCTCGATCGGCGCGCACACGTTCTTGCGCAGGAAGTCCGGCGAGACGCGCGGCTTCAGCTCCTCCGGCATCAGCGTGGCGGAGGGCGCCCAGCTGCCGCAGCTGTAGAACTGCCCCAGCGCGGCCAGCACCTCCTCCTTGGCGATCTTGAACTCCTCGATCAGGATGCGGGCCACGTCGACCTGGTTCACGCGGGCGGCGGAGACGGCCTTCTCCACGTCCTTCTCGGAGAGGAGACCCTTGTCGACCAGGGCGCCGAACTTCGAGGGCTTGTTGCTGCGCGAGGCGCGGTGCTGGTTGTAGAAGGCGATGCCCAGGATCTTCGCCAGCTCCTCGGCCGCCTCGGCGTCGCGGGCGGAGTAGGGGACGCCGCCGCGCTTGTTGACCAGCTCCAGCACGCCCAGCAGGTACTTGTCGAAGAGGATGGGCACCGACAGCAGCTGCGCGGTCTTGAAGCCGGAGAGCTTGTCCCAGCGGGCGTCGTGACGCAGGCTGGGGTGCAGGGCCACCAGCGCCGCCGCGTCGTAGGCGTTGGCGATGTTCACGGTGCGCCGGGAGAGGGCGGTGAAGCCGGCGACCGAGGCGAAGCTCTTGGGGACGCGGATCTCCTTGATCTCCTGGCCGGCCTTGAACAGCGAGTACAGCTCCTGGTTCTTGGTGTCGAGGGCGAAGATGGTGACCCGCTCGGCGTCGACCAGGTCCAGCATCGCGTCCTTGAGGTCCACCAGGATCTCGGTGATCCCCGGCGAGGCGTTGATCGCGTTCGCGATCTCGATCAGCTTCTTGCGGTAGGACAGCTCCCGCTGCGTCGCCTCGGCCACGGCCATGGGGTCCCTCCTCGGCGCGTGGAGGATAGCATTGGAGGCCCGGGGGCCTCACGGCTGGCTGGCGAGCTGCCTCCAGTAGCCGGGCCGCGCCAGCACCTCGCCTCTGCCGCGCTTCAGCCGCACCGAGAGCGGGTGCCAGCCGCCGCGCTCGACGCCCTGGGGCGCGTAGCTCAGCACGTAGCGGTTGCGGACGTCCTCGAGCACCTCCAGGAAGCGCGTCCGCAGCTCGGGCAGCCGGCGGCTCTCGAACAGCCGCCCCCCGGTCGCCCGGCTGACCTCCCTCAGCACCGAGTCGTCGCGCTCGTCGGGGTCGCCGGCCAGCACGCCGTAGACGGTCGCGTCGCAACGGCGGGCCGCCGAGACCACCTGCGCGGGGCGGAGCCAGCTCGCGGTGTCGACGCCGTCGCTGAAGACCACGACCACCGTGCGTCGCGCACCCGGCTCGCTCAGGCGCAGGCTCGCGTAGATCGCGTCGCGCAGGGAGGTGGACCCCCCGGCCGCGCCCCGGTCGACGGCGGCGCGGACGCGCTGCAGCTCGGCGGTGAGGGGCTGGGCCAGCGCCACCTCGGCGGAGAACGCGAGCAGGGCGGCGCGCTCGCCGCCGCGCAGCTGGTCGAGGAAGGCGGAGGCCGCCTCGCGCAGGGCGGCGAGCCTGCTGCCGGAAACGCTCCCGCTGCGGTCCAGGACCAGCAGGGTGTCGACGGGCTCCGCCTCGCTGAGGACCGGCTGCAGCTGCTGGACGACGCCGCAGTCGCGCAGCTCGAAGTCGGCGGCGGTGAGGCCGCGGACCGGCTGTCCGCCGCGAGTGACCAGGACGTCCACCCGGATCCGCTCGACGCTCACCTCGAAGACGTGGGGGGAGGGCTCCGGCGGCAGCGCCTGGGCCAGGAGCGCCATCAGGGCCGCGGAGGCGAAAGTCACGGGGCCATCGCCTCCCTGTGCAGCGCCTCGACGGTGTCGGAGGCGAGCTGGTAGGGGCCGAGCATGAAGGTCCACCAGGGGTCGCCAGCGCGGTCGAGCCGCCCGGAGAGACCGAGCGTGGCCAGCACCTGCGGCCGCGCCGCCTCCGGACCGGAGCGCTGCTCGAGCACGAACGCCAGGGCGAGCCGCGCCGCCTGCGCGTCCGGCTGCTCGCGCATGGCGCGGGTGTAGGCCAGCGCGGCCTCGTTCCAGTCCCTCCGGCGCTCGTGGAGCTCGCCCAGGAACAGCCAGGCGAGGTATCGGGTCCCGGTGTCGCCCGCCCGGGTGGCGGGCTCGAGCAGCGGCTGCGCCGCGGTGAGGCGGTCCTGCTCGAGCAGGACGCGGCCGAGACGCAGTCGGGCCGCCGCGTCGTCCGGGGCGACCGCGAGCGCGTCGCGCAGCCGCGCCTCGGCCAGGCGGCGGGCCTCGCGGGCCGCGGCGGCGTCCCCCTGCACCGTGCGCAGCACGGCGAGGGCGTCCTTCACACAGCCGGCGACATAGAGCAGCCGGGCGTCGACGGGGGACAGCCGCAGCCCCTGGGTGGCGAGGTCGTCTGCGACGCCGAGGTCGCCGAGGGCGAGGCTGGCGGCCGAGAAGCCGAGGTAGTAGCGGGCGCGGTCGACCCGTGGCCGCAGAGGGGGCGCGCCCGGCCGGCTCCGGCTGGCGGCGGCGTGGATCGCCTCGAGCAGCAGGGTGGCGCTGCTCGCGTGCTGCTGGGCCTCGGTGCGGCTGCGCTCGCGCATGGCCTGCAAGGCCGTCTGCACGTGCATCATCACGGCGGTCTCCGCCAGGCGCAGATCGATCCCTCCGGCGCCGGGGATCTCGCTCAGCCGATCACTCGCGTGGACGAGCGCCGCCACCGCGTGGTCGACCTCCGCGAACGGCCAGCGGCGCAGCTCCGCGGTCGCGGTCGCCCGCTGCTCAGGGATGCGGTAGGCGGCGGCGAGCCGCAGGTAGGCCGCCAGGCTGCCCGGCCGCCTCTCGTCCGGCTCGCCGAGGGCGCTGCGGACGCTGCCGTGCAGACACGCCACCACGATGGCCAGGGGGACGAGCGGGCGGACGAGCCGGCCCATGCGCAGTCCTCAGAGCGGGGTGAACACCAGGAAGTACTGATATGGCAGGAAGGTGTGCTCGCTGGCGAGCCGGAAACCGGCCGCTTCCATCTGCCTCACCAGGTCCTCGCGCGCGATCTTCATGGAGAGGGGCGGGCCGACCGGGAGCTCGCGCTTCTGGAAGTCGATGTGAATGACCTGACCGCCGGGCTTGAGGACGCGCTTGAGGCGCTCCAGGTAGGCCGGCTGGTCCTCCACGTGGTGCCAGGTGTCGACGATCAGCACGCGGTCGACCGAAGCGTCGGGCAGCAGCGGGTCGGCCGGGTCGGAGAGGACGGTGCTGACGTTGCGCACCCCCGTGTCGCGGAGCCGGCGGTTGAGGTGGCGCACCATGTCGGGGTTGATGTCGACGGCATAGACCCGCCCGCGCTCGCCGACCGCGCGCGCCAGGCGGAGCGTGAAGTACCCGGAGCCGGCGCCGATGTCGGCCACCGTCTCGCCCTCGCGCAGGCGCAGCGCCTTCACCACCGCTTCCGGTTCCTGCCAGGCGTCGCGGGCCGGGTCCTCGAGCGAGGCGATGTAGGCCTGCGCGTCCGCGTGCCGCTGGTGCATCTCGGGGGCCGGGGCGGCGGCCTGGGGCAGAGCCACTCCGGCCGGGGAGAGCACAGCGGTGAGGACGAGAGCCGGCAGGCGGTCGAGCCTCATGGCCGTCGCCCCCGGGCGATCTGCGCCACGCCCGCCACCAGGCGGTCGACCTCCTCGATGGTGGTGTAGCAGGCGCAGCCGGCGCGCACGACGCCGTCCTCGCCGTGGCCGAGGCGGCGCACCGCCGTGGTGGCATAGAAGTCGCCGTTGGACACGAACACCGCCCGCTTCGCCAGGCGCGCGGCGACCTCCTCGGACGGCAGGCCGCGGACGGTGAAAGCGATCGTCGGGGTGCGCGGCTGCGACGGCCGGGGGCCGTAGAGCGTCAGGCCGTCGATCGCCCCCAGCTTCCCCCAGAGCCGCTCGACCAGCTCCCGCCCGCGCCCGTGCAGCTCCGCGAACACGGCGGCGAGGCGGGCGCGGCGCTCGCCGCCCGCTGCCAGCGAGGCCAGGAAGTCGACGGCGGCCGCGGCGCCGACGATGCCCTCGTGGTTCTGGGTGCCCGTCTCCACGCGGTCGGGCGCCTGGTCCGGGGCCGGCTGCAGCTTGGGCAGGTCGAGGCGCTCGAGCAGGGCCTGACGGCCCCACAGCACGCCCACGTGGGGCCCGTAGAACTTGTAGGCGGAGCAGGCGAGCAGGTCCGCGCCCAGGTCGGCCACGTCGACGAGCTGGTGCGGTGCGTAGTGCACCGCGTCGACGAACACCGTGGCCCCCACGGCGTGGGCCAGGTCGGCGGCGTGGCGGACGTCGTTCACCGTGCCGAGCGCGTTCGAGGCCGCGCCGATCGCCAGCAGCCGCGTGCGCGGGCCGACCACGTGGGCGAGGTCGTCGAGGTCCAACTGGCCGGTGTCGGCCCGGAAGCGGACGCTGCGCACCACCAGGTCGCGGTCGTGCGCCACCTGACGCCAGGGGTCGACGTTCGCGTGGTGGTCCAGCTCCGTCACCACGATCTCGTCGCCCGCCGCCATCGCCCGGCCCAGGCCGCGGCTGACGTGCAGCGTCAGCGTGGTCATGTTCGCGCCGAACGCCACCTCGGAAGGCCGGCCCCCGAGGAAGTCGGCGAGCGCCG
>Ga0335069_10005303_pt1 | contig 18987 bp, 10 predicted proteins | sample Lox_Sample_11_FD_206714 | JGI IMG/M metagenome (GOLD analysis project Ga0335069, IMG submission 206714) | Soil microbial communities from Loxahatchee National Wildlife Refuge, Florida, United States - Lox_Sample_1.1 | ecosystem: Environmental > Terrestrial > Soil > Wetlands | place: USA... | reverse complement strand
CATCATTGCAATCGACTTGACGCCCGATGTATCGCATATCGACGCGTCGATCACCGGAACTCTGGTAGCCACGAGCAATGCGACGACCAGCCCGGACACGATCAATCTGACCGGGTACGGAGTCTCCGGCATCACCGGCGACGGCGATTGCTATACGGCTCCGGACGGGAGCTGCGATGCGACGCAGAGCAGCGTCGGCTTCGCGGGTAAATCGTGCCTGATCGACACCGGTACGTGCACTACCGTCGCGGGCCCGGGATGCAATTGCCAGTAGGGTGCGGCGGGTAATTCGACTGCGGATTGCACTGAATCTGCAGAGAAAAAATGCTCTGGCTTTACGCCCGCGAGCAAGTTTTCTGGCCCGCATTCAACCACCATTTCTGCGCTGATTAAGCGTTGACTTTCAGCTCGTTTTTGATTATTAAAACAACGCCTAACTGCCATGGCCTGCTTGCTCTCGACGTGCCCTATGCGATTTCGTTGGAACGATTGAACCATGAATCCAGGGGGGGCAAACGCTACAAAATCGTATAGGCATCCGCTGGACTTTGCGGCCAAGGTCGTGGCTCTGGTGCTGTGTACCGCAGTAGCAATGGGGGCGGAGGGTGTACCATCCCAACCCCGGCCCGTAAGCGCGGCTACCAAGCGGCCGTTGAATCCACCCCGCATCAATTTCGCGAAGCTGCCAATGCGCTTCGAGCCGAACCTCGGCCAGAGCGATCCGCAAGTGAAGTTCCTGTCGCGATCTCCGGACTATACCCTGTTCCTGACTTCGGACGAGGCGGTACTTTCGATGCGATCGACGGCACCGCCGAACAAAACCTCGACAGGAGCGCGACGGGACGAGCCCGCTAGTCGTGAGCAGGCGGCTCACAAGCCGCCCCTGTCGCGAAATGCGGTGCTTCATATCAAGCTGATCGGCGCGAATTCCTCACCGCAAATCGACGGTGATAATCGATTGCCAGGCAAGTCCAACTATTTCATCGGCAACGATCCGAAGAAGTGGCGCACCGACGTCCCCAACTACGCGGGCGTTCGCCTCAAGAGTGTCTATAAGGGAATCGATTTGGTTTATTACGGCAGCTCGCGGGAGCGACTCGAGTATGACTTCCGCGTCGCGCCGGGCGCGGATCCGAATGCGATCAAATTAAGTTTCAAGGGCGCCGGCAAGCTCACGCTCGATAAGCGTGGCGATCTGGTAGTGAAGGTCGGCGACCAGAAGCTAATCGAACATGCGCCGGTTATTTATCAAGAAATTGCCGGCAAGCGACGCACGATCGCGGGCGGATGGAAGCTGCACGGCGCGCATGAGACGGGCTTCGCGGTGGCTCTCTACGACTCCACCAAGCCGCTCGTGATCGATCCGGTTTTGGTATATTCGACCTATCTCGGCGGCAGCAGCTTTGCCGAGGGCACCGGCATTGCGGTAGATTCCGCGGCGTTTGCCTATGTCACCGGAATCACCTTCGCAGCCGATTTTCCAATAAAGAACGCGTTCCAGAGCGCCAACAATGCCCCCGGCAACTTCACTGGCGTTGTGGCCAAATTCGACCCGTCGGCGTCGGGCGCGGCGTCGCTAATCTATTCGACCTATTTAGGGGGCACCAACGATACCGAGAGCTATGGAATCGCGGTCGATTCATCCGGCGACGCGTATGTTGCGGGACTCACAGTGGCAACCGACTTCCCCACGCTGCACGCCTACCAGAGCACGCTAAACGGTTCGCAAAACGCATTTGTTACCGAGTTCGATTCCACCGGTGGAGCGCTGCTCTACTCTACCTACCTAGGCGGCAGCAGCTACGATTCCGGCCACGCAATCGCGGTAGATTCCGCAGGGTTTGCTTACGTCACGGGATACGCATCCTCGGCCGATTTTCCCACTCTTAATGCATATCAAAGCGTCGCTCCAGGCAATGGCGATGGCTTTGTGGCAAAACTCAACCCGGCGGCGTCGGGCGCGGCATCGCTGGTCTATTCGACCTATCTCGGCGGCGCCGCCAGCTATGAGGGAGGCGATGGAATAGCCGTCGATTCTTCCGGTTACGCTTATGTTACGGGATTTACGGCATCGAGCGACTTTCCCACCCTCAATGCCTACCAGAGCACGCTGAATGGCCCCAGCCAAAATGCCTTCGTCGCCAAGCTCAATCCCGCAGCGTCGGGATCGGCATCGCTGCTCTATTCGACCTACCTAGGTGGCAGCATCGATGCCTTTGGGAACGGCGAGACCGGCTATGGCATCGCGGTCGATTCCGCAGGCTTCGCCTATGTCGCGGGACAAACCTATGCGACCGACTTCCCCACGCTGAACGCGTACCAAAATACGCGGAATAGCTCCTTCAGCGACGGCTTTGTGTCAAAGCTCAATCCTGCGGCGTCGGGTGCGGCGTCGCTGCTCTACTCCACCTACCTCGGCGGCAGCAGTAGCAGTGGCGACGGCGCCGAAAGCGTGGCCGTCGATTCTTCCGGCTATGCCTATGTCACAGGCTTTACGCAATCGGCCGACTTCCCGGTTCTCAATGCCTTCCAAGGCGCCTATGGCGGCAATTCAGACGCGTTCGTCACAAAATTGAACCCGGCTGCATCAGGAGCGGCATCGTTGCTCTACTCAACCTTCCTTGGCGGCAGCGGTGACGACGCTGGCCTTGGCATTGGGATCGATCCTTCCGGGAACGCCTATGTCACGGGATATTCGTATTCGACCGACTTGCCCACCGTTAACGCATTTCAAGGATCTAGTCCGAGTCCAGGCAATGGAGAAATCTTCGTATCCAAGCTCAGCCCGGCAACTCCGGCCGCGACTCCAACCGCAACCACGTCGCCGACCGTGACCATGTCGCCGACGGCGACTAGGACTGCGACGCCCACGGCGACCGGAACCACGACTGCCACAAAAACATCGACGGCGACTGCCACGCTTTCGCCGACTGTTACAGTGACGGCAACCACTACAGTGACGGCAACAACGACCGCGACTGTTACCGCGACGGCAACTGCGACTTTGTCGCCGACCTTGACCACAACGTCCACAGCGACTTCAACGGCTACAGCGACTCAGACCGGGACCATTTCGCCGACCTTGACCTCGACCGTGACCCCGACCGCGACGCCCACAGCAACCTCAACGCCTGTGGGGACGCCGACCACGACAATTACGGTGGGGCCTGCGTCGTGCGGCTCTGGCAGCGTGGTCGAGGGAAACACTTCGACGATCTGTGTATTCGCACTCAGCAATACCGGATTTTCCAACCACGCGATCGTCAGCAGCATCACGATCGACGACACGCTGGACTTCGGGGTGTTCTTCAGCGACTGCCAAGCACCGGGCGGAATCCCGGCACAGTCGTCGTGTTCGATAAACATAACATTCAGCCCGCAGAGTACCGGCGTGTACACGACCCATCTGCGCGTGATCGACAACGCGGCCTCCAGTCCGCAGACGGTGACGATAACCGGGACGGGGACGTTGCCCCCGTCGACGACGGATACGATTACGCCCAATCCGCTGGACTTCGGCGGCTCGCCGGTGACGATGACCAACGAGCAGTTCCTAACGGTGAACAACACCGGGTTTACCAATCCGCTGGTGCTGCAGACACTGACGCTGACGGATACGACGGCGGGTTATACGGGATCCAACGAGTTCACGCTGGTACCGGCAGATTCTAGTTGTCCGACCGAGCCTGCGGGACTGGGCCCGCAGGAGAGCTGCATAATCGCAATCGATCTTACGCCGGACGCATCGCATGTGGACGCGTCGATTACCGGGACGCTGGTGGTGACTGGCAATGCGACGACGAGCCCGCAGACGATAAATCTGACCGGCTACGGCGTCTCCGGAATCACTGGTGACGGCGACTGCTACACGGCATCGGATGGAAGCTGCGACGCGACGCAATCGCAGCCCGGCTTCTCCGGCAATTCGTGCCTGATCGATTCAGGCACGTGCACAACAGTGGCCGGCCCGGGATGCAATTGCCAGTAAGCCGGGCGGATAGAGACGGAATTGGGGGGCTACAGAAGGGCGCCGCGGAACGGTTCGTCTCGCGGCGGCGGAAACTGTAACAGGTTAACTGCCCACTTGTGCGCCTGACGGAGAGCATCCTCGGCGCGGCGAAATACTTTTTCGCGGTACATCACATTCCACACATAGGCATCGACCGACGGCTCATCGCCGAGCGTGACGTCGAGCATCCAGTCCTCAAGCTGCGGACCGCATATCAGAAGTCGTACCACGCGGCCGTGATCGATCACGATCCCGCGCGCTTCTTGAGGAAGGCGGAATTCCTCCTTGATACGGCCGATCACATTCGGCGGCGCGTGCTGCTCGGTCATGTCGACCTGCACCCATCCGCCCTGCGGCGGATTCGCCTGGCGGGCGATGCGAAGATTGTTGTCGGTCAAATCTTCCTTGGCGCGGTCCTGATCGTAGTCGCGCGCCACCTGATACAAGGCCATCGCCACCGGCAGCTTGGGCATATCGGCCTCGGCCTTGGCCAGCTTGGGTTTCTTGACGACGGTCTCGACCCACCATCGGTTGTCGACGTTCGGCTTGTTCGCCATCCGTAAAATCCCGCCGATTACCTTGCGCCGGCCCTGCGCTTGCGGGCCGCGGCAGCACGAGCACGGCGAACACGCGCCGGCTGCGAGGCGCGGCGCTGGCTTGCGATTCCATAGCGAGTGCGCACGCGCAGGCCATAGCCGCGCGGCGCGATCTTAAGTCCGCTCACCATCCGCCGCGAAAACAGATCCGCCTTGCGCTCCGCATCGGTCCAGAACAGGAAATGGCCCATCTCATGGTAAATCATCTGGACCCAGCGGCGTTCACTCTTGTAGATGCGACCGCGCTTCCAGTTGGACGGATGAACGAGATGAATGCGGCCGTCTTCGTAGGTCTTGCCCGCCGTCTTCCCCCAGTCGAGATACTCGTACCATTCGATGCGTGGGCGCTTCACGTTGAAATAACGGCATAGCGAGGAAATCGCGCGATTGAAGTGCGCTTCGCGATGCGAACGAAAGAAGCTTGCCAGATTTCGATCTATTTCTCGCCGATTTGTGACCGGCGGAACCAGCATTCTCACGACAGGGCGCCTCCGCGGAAACTGTAACTCCGATCGATCATACGGGGGTTGATACGCGGCAGTCAAATTCGAGCGTCAAAAAGCTGGTTTATACCGGCGTTCTAAAAAATAGAGGCCTGGTTACATCGACATTGTGCAGGTCACCTGATATCCCATAAAGTCATTATAGTACGGGCTATTTCCGATATTGGCCACCTTCCGCGACGTACGCAGCCCGGTGAATATCGCTCCGTCCAACCCGTCATATGATCACCGATTTTCGAGGCATCCAGAATGAGACGTACAGCAGTCGCCATCGTACCGCTGGTGGCAATGTTCCTTGCCATAGCTCCCCTTCGCGCACGGGGCCAAGAATCAGGACGCATGCCCTCGCGGCATCATGCGATGTACACCGTCCTGCCCTTGGCGGGAGTCACTGACGACTCACTCGATGCGGCGGTTGCCAAGCACGCGACTCTGCCGATGTGGAAGTACTCGATCGTCTCCAACCGCAACGACAAGAAATATTCCGGCAAGATGGTCGGACGGAGCCCGCTCTACCACGGCGCCCGCGAAACCGACATCCCGGTATTCATCATTCCGGTGAAAATTGTGATGCCCGACGGCGGCGTGTTCGATCCAACCATGATCGACAATGCATGCGCATCAGGCCATACGCCGATCTCGCTATTCCAGAATTCGCCGATCTTGCAGCCGGCCAGCTACGAAATCGGCGGCACCAATGTCGGCACCGGTCAGTATACCGACGTATTCCAGCGTGCGAATTTTTTCTCCAACGTCTCGATCACCGGCGACAGCTACCATACCGTCCTGAGCCCGGTCACGGTTCTTCCGATGCAGACATTCAATGTCCCGGCCGGCAAGGGTCTGACCTATCCAGCGATTGAAACCGGCGGATGCGGTAGCATCGGCGTCGTCGACATCAACACGATGGACAAATTTGTGCGCACCACGCTAATTCCCGCGCTCAAGGCACAAGGAATCTCCCCCACCAATCTACCGTTCTTCTTTTTCTACAACGTGGTGATGGGCGCGCCCGGGGACGTGCTGGATTCGCCGAATTGCTGCGTTCTCGGTTATCACGCCGCCACCGGATCCCCAACGCAGACCTATGCGGTTAGCGATTTCGACACCACGGATCTTTTCGCGGGGATCTCGAATACGGTCGTCGCGTCCCACGAAATTGCCGAATGGATGGACGATCCCATCGGCAACAATCCAACGCCGCCATGGGGCCACACCGGGCAGGTTACCGGCTGCCAAAACAACCTCGAGGTGGGCGATCCGTTGACCGGCGATCTCTTCCCGTCCGTCATGATGAACGATTTCACCTATCAATTGCAGGAGCTGGCGTTCTTTTCATGGTTCTATTCGACGCCCTCGATCGGCGTAAACGGATGGTTCTCCGACGACGGCACCTTCGAAACCGATGCGGGGCCGGTATGCTGAAACCCGTTCAAAGCTCAGTTGCATCACGGAACGTAAACCCGATCATGGAGTTCATCACATCGGACACTTGCTCATATGTTCGCACCGTGATTTCCGCGATCCTGCCGATCGCGGCGGCATTCCTGCTCTGCGCGACAAATTCTCACGCTGGCACGCTCACGCTCGTGACGACTCCGGCTGCTCAGAACGCCAATGACTCGGTGGATTGGTCGCACTTGGGCGAAAATGCCACCATCCTCGGCGCTAGCGCGAGTGCGACATCAGGCTTGGGGACAGACGTGACAGTAGGAATGGCGGGGCCGAACAGCATTATCGCCGTCGTATGCCCGTCCTCACCTTGCAGTTGGGGCAATGGCACCGGCGGCAGCACTCCATTTTCTGCGGTGGACAGCCTGATTTGGACTTCGGATGCGGCTGCGGGCGGCAACGGACCCGTTACAGTTACGACCGCCTCCAACGTCTCCGGTGCAGGCGCCTTGATCCAGGCGGACGGCCCGGGACAGTTCACCGCCAAGATTCAAGCTTTCAGCGGCAAGACTTCGCTTGGTTCATTTACGGAAAAGAGCGACTCAAACGGCGACCCGGTTTATATCGGAGTGAAAAGCAAATCCGGCTCGACGATTAACAAAGTGGTGTTCACCATCACGGCCTGCACCGGCATCTGCACCGATTTCGCGATCGATCGGCTCAATCTGAATAGTCCGTAAGTGAGATTAAACCAAAAAGCCCGGAAGTTCACGGCTGACCCTGCGATGCTGAAAATCGCATATTCCGCCCCGGAAGCATTGCATTCATCCGACTCGCGCCGATGTCGGCGAAACTGGGCGATTGGACAGGCGAGCCGCGCTTTGGTACGCCAAATGGAGCGTGTCGATGGTTGATGAAGGGCTGCGGCGGAATGCCGCACTGAATCGCGTGGGTGTCCTGGCGCTGGTTGCGGTTCTCACCGCAGGCGTTTGTACGGCGGGTGTCGCGCGAGCCGATTCGCTGACCAACATCACAAGCCCGCCATCGCAGGGCGCTAACGACTCCACCGGATGGCAGCAATTGGGCGCGGATGCGACTTTGCTCTTAGCGAGCAATCCCGCTGCCTCAGCCTTTGGTATCTCCATCACAGCCGCACTTACCGGCGCCAACAGCATTATCGCGGTCGTATGCGCTTCATCGCCATGCAGTTGGTCGGGTGGCACCGGCGGATCGACGCCATTTGTCCCGGGCGACAGCCTGATCTGGACATCCGACGCTGGGAGCAGCGGCAACGGTCCGCTTACGATCACTTTGGGTACCAACGTGTCCGGTGTGGGGGCATTGGTCCAGGAGGACGCGCCGGGCCAATTTCAGGCGAACATCCAGGTGTTCAACGGATCGACCTCGCTCGGATCATTTTCCGAAAGCAGCGACTCCAACGGTGACCCGATTTATATTGGCGTCAAAGACACCACCGGACCCAATATCAACAAGGTTGTTTTCAGCATCAACTCCACGGCCAATAGCGCCGGCAATGTGACCGACTTCGCGGTCGATACCCTGCTGCTGAACAATCCAGGAGTTGTCACGCCGACCGCAACGCTTTCTCCGACAATCACCCGAACGCCAACTGCGACTACCTCGCCGACGGCGACGCGGACGGCCACCGCGACGGCCACCGCAACGTTCACTGCGACGCGATCGCCAACCATGACGGCGACCGCCAGCCCGACGGCCAGTACGACATTTACCGCGACTCTATCGCCGACCGTGACGGTCACGTCAACCGCCACTATCAGTCCGACGCTGACCGCAACATCATCGCCAACCTTGACCGTCACATCGACCGCGACACTCAGCCCGACGGTGACTACGACACCGTCGCCGACACTCACACCGACAATTTCGCCAACCCCAACGCCAACTCTCACTCCTCACACCGCGCCGACCCCGACGCTGACCACCACACGGACTGTGACAGTGACGCCAACGCTCACCACGACCCGCACCACCAGCCCCACTCCGACGCAAACCGCGACACCGACCATGACCGCCACGCCCACGGCAACTCCGACTTCACTGCCGATCGCATTGACGGTCAGTCCGACCAGCCTCAACTTCGGAAAGGTGAAGGTCAGCCATAAGAGCCAGACCAAGAAAATTACGCTCAAGAACGGCTTTTCTCCCGGCCACCCGTCGATCACTATTGCGAGTGTGGCAACCGATGATCCGGCAGAATTCATGATCCTCGCTGCAAGCACCTGTCATGCTGGATCCATTCTTGCCCCAAAGAAAAATTGCGTGCTCAAGGTAGTGTTCCAGCCGTCCACCAGCGGGCTCCGTACCGATACTCTGACGATACAGGACAATGCGTCGAACGCGCCGCAGAGGGTTCCGCTGTCAGGCAGCGGAAAATAGCTCCTTGAGCCTTTCGACGCACGAAAAATACCACCCGGCGCGCGACAGTAGGCTAGACACGCTCGTCGCGCTTTGGTACGACAATTGTAGCTTAGACGAAAAGTGTCAACCCAAGGCGGCTAGGGAAGGTGCGAAAATCAATATGAACTTCGACCTCGCTCCGATTGGAACATTAAACGTCCTAAAGCAAATCCGAGGTTTTCAAATGATGCGCAGGCTGCTGCCAGTATTTCTGTTCGCTACGGCATTTTGCACCACCGTCCCGGCATTCGGTCAGCAAACCGCCCCATCCAACGGCCTAAACTGGTACACGAAAGTCATCCCATGGAATCAGGGCAAAACCCCCGGCGCCGCAAGCGCGCAGGCCGCCGCGGCAACGACGATTCCGCAATTCACTTACAGCATCACCTCTAATCGCGACGGTAATACCTATCAGGGCACCATCGTGGGCCGCAGCCCATTTTTCCACGGTGCGCGCGAAACTGACGTCAAGGTCTTTATTATCCCACTCAAAATCCACATGCCGGATACCGGCCGCACCTTCGATCCCACCGCTACCGACCCCGACGGCTGCCTGCCGGGAGGAGACACAGCACTTGGACTGTCGCAAGGCTCACCGATCTTCACCGCGCCGGCAAGTGACTGGACCATGAACGGCGTCGACGTCGGCGCGGGCCAGTTCAACGATGTCTTTCAGCGCGCTGAATTCTTCAGCGATATTTCCGCCACGGGAAACCGCTATCACACGGTGATGAGTCCTGTGACCACTCTTCCGGCAGTCACTTTCAACGTACCGTCGGGCAAGGGCTTGACTTATAGCGCTGCCGGTTTTGGCGGCTGCGGACACATCGGCGTGGTGGACATCAACACTCTTCAAACCTTTCTCGAATCTACGGAAATCCCCGCGCTTGCCGGGAGCGGGGTCGGTCCCACCAATTTCCCTTTTTTCCTTCTCTACAACGTGGTGATGGGAGATCCCGGAGATTCGCTTACTTCGAACTGCTGCGTGATTGGCTATCACGGCGGATTTGGAAATCCGCTTCAGACCTACACGCCGACCGACTTCGACTCGACCGGGGTATTTGGCAGCGGACTGTCGGATACGTCGGTATTCGCTCACGAGGTGGGTGAATGGATGAACGACCCCGCCGGCACCAATCCGACTCCGGCTTGGGGACACATCGGACAGGTCGGCGGATGTCAGAATAATTTGGAGGTTGGCGATCCGCTCTCCGGCACCCTTATGCCCACCGTCAGCATGCCCGACGGCTTCACCTACAACCTGCAGGAATTGGCGTTTTTCTCGTGGTTCTACTCATCGACCTCGCTCGGCGCCAACGGTTTCTTTTCGAGCAATGAAAGTTTCGCGTTCGACGCGGGTCCGCCATGCACATGAACTCGCAGAGAACGAAAATGGAAACTCGACGGCATATAGTGACCTATGGCAAACGGGATTGGAGGCCATCTGTGCTTGACCGCCATGGATTCGTGACCTTAGGCGCCATGATTATCGCGCTTCTGTTGGCATCCGGCGCCGCCCGCGCCGATACGTTGACCGACATCACGACTCAGGCTTCGCAAGGAGCCAACGACTCGGTGATCTGGTCACAACTCGGCGCAGACGCAACCCTACTTGTAGCGAGCAATGCCGCCACCTCCAGCCATGGAAACTCCGTCACGGCCGCATTAACCGGTGCCAACAGCATCATTTCCGTCGTATGCGCCGCATCGCCCTGCAGTTGGGCGGGCGGCACCAGCGGCTCCGCACCTTTTTCCGCCGGCGACAGCCTGATTTGGACCTCGGACGCCGGGAGCAGCGGAAACGGTCCACTGACGATTACGTTGGGAACGAAGGTTTCCGGCGCAGGCGCACTGATCCAAGAAGACGCACCAGGCCAATTTCAGGCCAACATCCAGGTATTCAACGGAGCGACCTCGCTCGGTTCGTTTTCCGAGTCCAGCGACTCCAGCGGCGACCCGATTTACATCGGGGTGAAGGACACTTCCGGCACGAACATCAGCAAGATCGTTTTCAGCATCAATAGCACGACCAACGCCGCCGGCAATGTTGCCGACTTCGCGGTTGATGCAGTCCAGCTTAACGCTCCCGCGGTTCCGACGACGACAACCTCGGCTACCCCTACGATCACGCGCACTGCAACGCCCACCTTTTCTCCAACTCCCTCAGGCCCCACTCCGACTACAACATTGAGCCCAACGCTTACTCAGACGCCCACCCACACTGCGACGCGGTCGCCAACAATTACCGCGACCGCAACGGCAACCCTCACGCCGACGGCGACGGCTACCGTGTCCGGACCCGCATTGCTGGTCAACCCGACCAGCCTGAACTTCGGCACGGTGAAGGTGGGTCACAAGAGCGCAATCAAGAAAGTTACTCTGAAGAATTCCGCACCCAAGGGTGGCCAGACAATCACGATCTCGAATGGTTCGGTTGCGGACTTCCCCGAATTTTTCATTTTTAACGCGGGTGCCGGCATATGCCACATAGGGACCGTGCTTAAGCCGCAGGGGCATTGCATCCTGAAACTCGGATTCCAGCCCGGCCAAACCGGATTTCGCAGCGACACGCTAACGGTCGAAGACAACGCATCGAATTCGCCGCAACAAGTTCCATTGTCGGGGACCGGGAAGTAGCGGCGCCAAAAGACAGGCATTGCTGAGCGCGCGGCGAGAGCGGCCGCGCCAAATCTAAAAAACAAACGGCGGCGGGCATTGCGCCCGCCGCCGTTCTTTTTGCCTGATTCGAACCTTTCGGCGCGCCTGCAATCAAGCGTCGTAGTAGAGATGGAATTCGTAGGGATGCGGCCGGAGCCGGATCGCGCTTACTTCCTTCGACATCTTGTACTCAACCCAGGTTTCGATCAGGTCTTCTGTAAATACGTCTCCCTTCAGCAGGAACTCATGGTCCTTCTTAAGGTTGGCGAGCGACGCCTCAAGCGACGGCGGCATACTCGGCACTTCCGCCAGCTCGGCCGGCGAGAGCGCGTAGATGTCCTTGTCCAGCGGCTGGCCCGGATCGAGCTTGCGCTGGATGCCGTCGAGTCCCGCCATCAACATGGCCGAGAACGCGAGATACGGGTTGCAGGTCGGGTCGGGGAAACGCACCTCGATCCGCTTTGCCTTCGGCGACGGCGAGTACATCGGGATTCTGACCGAGGCCGAACGGTTGCGGCTCGAGTACGCCAGGTTGATCGGCGCCTCGAAGCCCGGCACCAGCCGGCGGTACGAATTCGTGCCCGGGTTGGTGAAGGCCGCCAGCGCCGGGGCGTGATGCAGAATGCCTGCGATGTAGTGCATCCCCAACTCGGATATTCCGGCGTAACCGTTGCCGGCGAACAGGGGCGTCTCGCCCTTCCAGATGCTCTGGTGGGTGTGCATTCCCGTGCCGTTGTCGCCGAATATCGGCTTGGGCATGAAGGTCGCCGTCTTGCCGTGGCGCACCGCAACGTTCTTTACGATGTATTTGTACCAAGTCAGCCAGTCGGCCATCTTCACCAGCGACTGAAACCGCATGTCGATTTCCGCCTGACCGGCGGTGGCGACTTCGTGATGCTGCTTCTCGACGCGGATGCCGACCTTTTCCATCTCCAGCACCATTTCGGTGCGGATGTCCTGCAGGCTGTCGGTCGGAGGAACCGGGAAATATCCCTCTTTGTTTTTGACCTTGTAGCCGAGGTTCGGACCGCCGGCGACCGCGGTTTCACGGCCGCTGTTCCAGTTACCTTCGTTCGATTCGATGAAGTGATAGCTGGAATTCTGCGTGGTATCGAAGCGCAGGCCGTCGAAAATGAAGAATTCCGGCTCCGGTCCGAAGAACGCCGTGTCGCCGATTCCGGTCGACTTCAGGTATGCTTCGGCTTTCTTGGCGACGTTGCGCGGATCGCGCGTGTAAGCGGCGCGCGTGATTGGGTCCGAAATGTCGCAGATCAGGCTGAGCGTCGGATCTTTCGTAAACGGATCCATCACGGCCGAGGCCGGATCGGGAATCACGAGCATGTCGCTGGCATCGATTGCCTGCCATCCGCGGATCGACGATCCGTCAAAGCCAAGCCCCTCTTCAAACGGTCCGGTGTCCTTGAACTCGGAGATCGGCGCGGTGAAATGCTGCCATGTGCCGAGCATGTCGATGAACTTGCAATCGACCATCAACGCTCCCTTGTCCTTGATAAACTGTAGTACCTCTTTTGGAGTCATCGAAAACGTGTTCCTCCTGGCCGCTTAACGGGGCGGCGCTCCCTTGCTTAAAATCGTCACTCTTTTTGCCACTGATTCGTCGCAAAAACAACCGAAAAGCGACGCCCGAAAATCAGGCATTTGACGCCCGATTCAGCGGCCAATCGCGTGCACTTACCTCAGTCGCCGTGGAAAAATCCACGAACCAGCGCCAACATATTTTGGCTCCACGCGCCGCTCATCGCGACGTTCTGAGATTGAGCAAAATGGATGCCCAGTCCCTCCAGCGGCACCGGCAATCCCCAGTCGCTGCCGGCATCTATCGTGAAAAAAAACGGCGGACCCCCTTTCGGGAGCCCGCCGTTGGTTGTGCGCTATGCGCAGTACCGCGAGGTTAGAACGTGTAGATAGCGGCAGCCGACAGAGTGTCCTGACCGGCGTAGGTGTGCGCAGGCAGGAACGGATCGGTCGGGCTTACACCCTGATTCGAGAAGAACGGATGAGCGTTCGACTCGTCATGGCGGTATTCGAGGCGGGTCAGCAAGCCGGTCACGCCCGGAATCTTGTACGAAATCGTTTGTGTGACTTCGCCAAGAACCTGACGCAGTCCGGTGCGCGCGCCATCCGGATCGCGGAACCACTCGCCGCGCGTCGCGAACTCAAGTGCGTCGTTGTAGTCGTACACTACGTAGCCCGCATTGCCGTACCACGACACCGCATGATTGATCGTTACGCAGGGCGCTCCGCCGCAGTTGGTCCCCGGGAGATTGAAGAAGAGATTGTTACCGTAGGAAGTAACCGCGGGGTAAGCGGTGACCGGTCCGGTCTGATGGCCCCAGTTGAACTCGTCGATCAGGGTCACGTTCTTCAGGAAGCTCGGCTTGTATGTGACGATCGGATCGATGTCCATACGCTTGGAGCTGGAACGATTAACTTCTTCCGCGCCCCAGATGCCGTTCAGCGTGAATGCCCAGTTGCCTTCCATGTTCAGGTTGCTGGCCGCGATCTGACCTTCCAGCGTCTTGCCGGAGTTGTTGTCGGCAATGTCATCCCAGCCGTTGACTACGCCAAAGCTCGTGCTCAGCCAATCGCACCACTGGTATTGCGAACGAACGCCGGTAACCGTGAACGGAATGGCGAAGCCGAACAGGAAGCCCTTGCTCTCGTTATAGCCGATATTCGAAGGCGTGTTGATCGACTCTTCGCCCAGCAGGGTGACCATACGGCCCGCCTGCAGGTTGATCCCGTTGCCGAACGGCGCCGTGTAGGTCAGGTAAAACTGGGTCGGATCGATCCAGTTGCTGCCCTGATATCCCGGGGCGATGTTCGTGTAGCGGGTCGAGTTGGCCAGAACGTTGGCGACCGTGCCGATGTTCAAATCGAGCAGGAAGCCCACGCCGCCTTCTTTAACGCGTGAAATTTCCAAATTGCCCTGAGTCAACTCGAAGCTGTTTGCATCCGGATCGAATACGCGCAGCTGATTGAGCTCGCCGCCGGTCGAGAACGGATTGGAGCCGCCCTTGGCGAACGGAGAGGTGTTGGGCTGGTTGATATTGTACTCGTATCCGGCATCGACCAAGCCGTGCACGTGAATGCCGAGGTTTTGCTCAAGATCGGACTTGAGATTGCCGAAATCGGTCTCCAGCGCTCCCACATGCTCGCCAATCGTCGCCGGCTTGGCGCCCTGTGCAGGCTGGGCGATCGTAATCTGAGCTTCGATTTTCTTCACTTCGCTGCTGGTGTCGTTGGCCTGCACCTGCAGGTTGTTGACTTGGCCGGTCAGCGCGTCGAGACGCTGCTGTTCGGTAGCCATGGGCGGAATGGCCTTGGTACGCGTCATCTTCATCGACGCCCTTTTCGCGTGCTTGTGCTTCTTTGCCGGGGCATCGGCGGCAAAAGCGCTGGCGCTGAACACCATCGCGATCGCCACGACTGCCGCCACCACGCGCAGACCGGTTGCGATACGGGTTGTTATCCTGTTCACTCTTCCTCCCTCCAAACTCATGCGGCTCATTAAGCCGCGGTTTCTCGTGGATACTTCGCACGAGTAGGCTGCGGTCATAAACCGGTAACAGTGGTTACAAGATTCGTACCGGCCTAGTCAAGGGGGGCCAGCCAGAAAAATGCCACCATCTGTTCGATTTTACAGTCCGGCGCACAATATATGACGCCCCAACGCAATGCAAGTGCCCCGTTTTTGGCCATCTCCGGTTGATTCCAAGGGCGCAGATAGGCCATCAAGTAATCGTCACTGTATGTTAACATCTGCGTAATTCAGCGATTCGCTCCGCCACACCCTATAAGATCGTTTTTTCGAGACTAGCCTGATACATAAGGGATGCATTGCGATTGGGTTGGGCGCGGCGTGTTTCGCCGGCCATGTCTCGGCGGGAGCCAAACCGGTCGCGGTTGAACTAGGCCGGCTCGGATACAACGCTGCAGAGAACCGTTTCGATAGCCGTGATAGCGCTGCGATTTTCAGAAGCCCGCCCCGGTTAGGCTCACCGTCTGCGGACTCGTCGTCGCGTTGCCGGTAACTGCCAGCGCTCCGGTAATCGACGCGTCCACATGCGACGCATCTGGCGTGAGTGCTATTGCCAAGATACAGCTCGCCTGCGGCCCAACGCCGGCCGGCTCCGCCGGACAGCTCGAGTCCGCCGGCACCAGCGCGAATTCATTGGGCCCCGTGTAGCCCGGCGTCGTGTCCGAAAAGGTCAGCGTCTGCAAGACGAGCGGGTTGGTAAAGCCGGTGTTGTTCACCGTAATGAACTGCTCATTCGGCTGTCCCACCGGGGATCCGCCGAAGTCCAGCGGATTGGGCACGATCGAGCCGGTCGTAGGCGGCGGCAGCGTTCCCGTACCGGTCAACGTCACCGACTGTGGGCTGGAGGTGGCATTGTCGGCTACGTGCAGATGCGTCGTGTACGAACCGGTGCTATTCGGCGTGAACGACACGTTGATCGAGCAGGCCGATTGCGCGGGGATGCCACCCGGCGCCTGACAGTCGGTGAAGAACACGCCGAAGTCGGTCGTGTCGTCGATCGCGATGCTGCCGATGACGGCATGGTTGGTAAACCCGGTGTTGCTTACCGTGAACACGCACGAGGTCGCGCTGTTCCCTTCAATCATGCTGCCCGATTCGCACGATGCCGGCCTGATACTTACCGTCGTCGATGGAGTCCCGATAGGCGTCGCGGTACGTGTGGCAGTCGCAGTATGCGTCGCCGTCGCGGTGGTCGTCCGGGTTGCAGTCGCCGGCTGCGTTGGGGTCGGCGACATGGTTCGTGTCACGGAAGCAGTCGGTGTGAGGGTCATGGTCGGAGAAGGCGTCACGGTGACAGTCGCGGTGGGGGTTGGCGGCACGTATCCGACCGCATACAGGAGGCTGTCCTCGGAGCCGATGTACACGGTGCCGTTGCTCGCGATCGCCGGCGAGGAGTTCATCACCGGCTCGCCGGTCGGGCCATGCGGCGGTGCGAAATTCCACTTAAGCGTTCCATCGGGATTAATCGCGAACAAGCCGAAACCCGCCTCCGATCCGACGATTATCGTGCCGTCCGCGCTGACTGCTGGAGAGGAAAACACCCAGTACCCGATGTCGTACGCCCACCTGACCGCCACCGACGTTCCGTTATCGGCAAGCGCGTACAGAAGATTGTCCATCGAGCCAACGTAAATCGTTCCATCCGCACCGATCGCCGGCGAAGAGCCGTAGGCGTTGCCGGAGCCCGCATAACTCCACTTCTCCGCGCCCGCCGAGGTCAACGCATAGATCACCCCGTCCACGGTCTGGAAATAGATCGACCCGTCCCACCTCACCGCCGGCGACGAATAGATCGCAGCGCCCGCATCGAACGACCACACCATCGCGCCGGTAGCCGCGTTCAGCGCGTATAGGTTGCCGTCAAAGGAGCCGATGTAGAGCGTCGCGCCGTCGGTGCTGAGCGCCGCCGACGATTGCACCATCCCAAGCGTCGAGAAGCTCCACTTGATTGTCACCGCGCTGCCGGTATCGGTCAGCGCATAGACGTTCCAATCGTCGGAACCAACATAGATGGTCGGAGCCTGCCCTGAGCCTTGCGTAGGGTCGGGGCCGACCAACGGTGAGCTTTCAACTTCGCCCGCGGTTGCAAATTTCCATTTCAGAGTTCCGTCGGCCGTGTTGAGCGCATACAGGTAGTCGTCGGTCCCGCCGATATAGACTGTCGTACCGTCATTGCTGAGCGCAGGTGACGAATCGACCGGCTCGCCGACCGCGTATGACCATTTTTGCGAACCGTCGGGATTGATTGCATAGATGGTACCGCTGCTGGGCGTGGCGCCATACGCGCCCAGATAGATGACGCCGTTGCCGTCGATTGCCGGCGATGACGACGTGCCGCCCGACATCGCGAAGGTCCACAATTGATTGCCGTTGTTCGCCGCCGTGCTGTAGGCGCTCAACCCGGTATGCTGCAAATCGTGATGGAACAGCGCCCACAGGCCGCCCGGCAGGGCGGTCGGCGTGGGCGTCGGCCCGGTCGGAGTCGCGGTCGATGCAATTGTCGGCGAGAGCGTCGCGGTGGGCGAGAGTGTGGCCGTCGGCGAGAGCGTGGATGTGGCGGTTCGAGTGCGCGATGGCGTGAGAGTGCGCGTGCGTGTCACGGTCAGCGTCGCGGTTGGGCTGATGGTTGGCGTCGGCAAGGGAATTGTGCTGCCGGGACCGAGCGCAATACCAGTCACGTTATCCAGACCCGTATCAGTGCCGCTGATGACGGCGGCGGGCGGGGCGTTTCCGTTGCTGCCGGCCGGATAGACAGCGATGCCGTTGCCGAGCATCGCCACATAGATGTTCCCGCTCGAATCCAACGCGATGCGCGAAGGTACGCCAAGTACGGTGGTGATGACGGCAATTGGTGCCACATCGCCATTGCTGCCGGCGGAATAGACCGCGATGGTGTTATTTGCCTCGTTCGCCACGTAGATGTTTCCGCCGGAATCCAACGTGATGCCCGAAGGTCTATTAAGCCCGGTGTTAACGCCCGCGATGGCGGCACTGGGCGCCGCGTCGCCATTGCTGCCGGCGGAATAGACCGCGATGGTGTTATTATCATAGTTCGTTACATAGATGTTTCCGCCGGAATCCAGCACGATGCCGGAAGGTCCATTAAGCCCGGTGTTAATACCCGCGATAGTGGCGCTTGGCGTCACGTTTCCGCTGCTGCCGGCCGAATAGATCGTGAGAGTACCGACAGTGTTCAACCCGCCTAAAGCCAACACCAAGTTCGCCACATAGATGTTCCCGCCGGAATCCAGCGCGATGCCCCAAGGATCATTAAGTCCGGTGTTAATACCCGCGATGGTGGCAATTGGCGCAGCGTCGCCGTTGCTGCCGACGGAATATGCCGTAACGCTGTTATTCCCCCCGTTCGTCACGTAGATGTTCCCGCCGGAGTCCAACGCGATGCCACCCGGTTCAAAAAGGCCGGTGTCGGCGCCGCAGATAGTGGCAGTGGGCGCAACGTCGCCGCTGCTGCCGGCGGCGTAGGCGGTTACTGCGTAGCCGTTGCACCCGTTCGAATAGTCGCTGTCATTAGTGACAAAGATTGGAGCGAGACCCGGCACCGTTGTTGGGGGCGCCGTCGCGGTGGGGGTGGCCACCTGTGCGCGCGGCGCAGTGAGAAACGCCGCGGCGGCCAGCGCGGACATGACCGCGCCTAGGATTGCGATCGCCGCCAGCCGGATTTTTCCCCGTGACTCTCTAATTGGCGCCACCTCTCTTGCCGGGTCGCGCGATCCAACCGGCGAAAGTCTTGACAGCGGAGGTGGCCCGCCGCTCTTACCGGCGGGCCACCTGACCACTATAACATCATAACTTCTTGCACCCCGCGCC
>Ga0335069_10005302_pt1 | contig 18988 bp, 15 predicted proteins | sample Lox_Sample_11_FD_206714 | JGI IMG/M metagenome (GOLD analysis project Ga0335069, IMG submission 206714) | Soil microbial communities from Loxahatchee National Wildlife Refuge, Florida, United States - Lox_Sample_1.1 | ecosystem: Environmental > Terrestrial > Soil > Wetlands | place: USA... | reverse complement strand
TGCCGCTCGGCCACCCGGGACGGGAAGACCCGCCGGGCGCGGGCGTCGGCCGCCTCCCAGGCGTGGTCCGGTGCGGGGGGAAGGTCGGTGGCCCGTGAGAGGGCGGAGACGAGCCGCCCCTCGTCCACCGCGCCCAGCTCGAGCAGGGCCGTGTCCAGGGTGCCGCCCCGCTCCGACTGCCGGAGGACCGCCCGCTCCAAGTCGGCGGCGCTGACCGCGCCTTCTTCGACGAGGAGGGCGGCGAGGTCCTTCGGCACGATGGCGGTTGTAGGACCCCTGGCGGAAGCGGTCAAGGAGCCTGGACCACCCAGGTCCGGGCCAACAGGTCGTGGAGGGCCCTGCCGCTCCGGGTGAACAGCGCCAACAGGACGCCCAGCCCCAAGAGCCCCAGGGACAAGGCGGCGGCGGCCGCGCGCCATGCGCTCCGACCCAGCCCGGGCCGGCTCCCGTCTGGCCCCACCACCCTGAGACCGAGCAGGCGCTTCCCCAGGGTCGCGCCGGCCAGGCCGTGCGACAGGGCGTGGTAGACGGCGAAGAGGATGACGACACTGGCCAGCATGGGCAGGGTGATCCCCCGCGCCTCGGCCGCGGCCAGGTCGAGGACGCCGGCGGCATCCAGCGGGCCGGAGTGCGGCAGGCGCTCCAGCGCGGCGCGAAGCGCCAGGGCGAAGAGCGCCAGGAAGGGGAGGCCGTCGATGACCCAGGCCATCACTCTCCGCACCCCCGAGGCGCGGCGGAGGTGGACCTCCATGGGCGCGACCTCGACATCGAGATCCGGGCCGGCGTCCGGCCTCCGGGCCTCAGGCGGCGGCGCGGCCGGCGCCCTGGCCACGGCCGGCGGCGGGGTACGCACGGCAGCGGGCGGCGGGCGACTCGGCGGCGGCGCGGGGCGCGGGTCCGGCGGCGGCGGACGCGCGGCGGCGGGCGGCGGGCGGGCGGGGGGGGGCGGCGCGGGCCGGGCGGCGGGGGCGGCCGGCGGCGAGGCGGCGGGGCGGGCGGGAGGGGCCGCCGGCGGAGCGGCGCGGGGACGGGGTGCGGGGGCCGGGGCTGCGGGCGGGGAGGGGGCGGGGGTGGCGTGGGCGGCGGGCACCTCCGGCGGCTCCGGCCCGGTGAGGCGACGGTCGAGCGAGAGCGAGGTGTCGAGCTTGGCCGGCGTCGGCTCGGGTCGGAGCGAGAGCGGCGCGCCGCAACCCGGGCAGAACAACGTGCCCTCCTCCGCCTCCCGGCGGCAGCGCGGGCAGATAACGATGACCACCACGCCGGGAGGCTACACCATGTCGCCGAACCGCGCCTGAATGAGGACCACCGCCGCCAGCGCGGCCGTCTCGGCCCGCAGGATGCGCGGGCCCACCGCCACCCGACGGGCGCCGGCCGCCTCGCAGGCCTGCACCTCCTCGGGGGTGAGGCCGCCCTCCGGGCCGACCACGGCGGCCAGGCCGGCGGGGGCCCCGGGCAGCGCAGAGAGCGGCTCGCCGCCCGGATCGAGGACGAGGCGGGCGAGGCCGGGCGGGATGGCGGCCAGGGCGGACTCCAGCGACGGGGCCAGGCGGACCTCGGGGACGTCGGCGCGGCCGCACTGCCGCGCCGCCTCGGCGGCGATCCGGGCCCAGCGTCCGACCCGGGCCTCGCCCCTCCCCGGCTCCAGCCGGACCACCGACCGGCCCGCGGCGAAGGGCAGGACGCAGGTCGCGCCCAGCTCGGTGGCCTTCTGCACCACCAGGTCCATCTTCTGGCCCTTGGAGAGCGCAGGGAGGAGCCACAGGGCGAGCGCTGGCCGCGCCTCGCGCCGGGGGCCCAGGCGCAGCCGCTCGTGGCCCGGGAGGACGACGGCGCCGTAGGCGCTCCCCCGGCCATCGAAGAGCTCCAGCTCCGCCCCGGCCTCGAGCCGCAAGACGTCCCGCAGGTAGTGGCGGGCCTCGGGGGTGAGGGCGGCCTCGCCCGGGCCGATCCGTTCCGGCGGCAAGAAGAGCCGGCGGGCGGTCACCGGGCCGCCTCCCGGCGGAAGGCGAGGAGGCTCCACTCTCCGTCTCGCCGGCAGAGCGCCGGGACGGGGGCGAGCCCGGCGGCGGCGTAGGCGGTCCGCACCTCCTCCTCCTGGGAGAGGAGCACGCCGGAGACCGCGGCCACGCCGCCGGGGGCGACGTGCGCCGCCATCTCCCGGGCCAGCTCCACCAGCGTGTTGGCCAGGATGTTGGCCACCACCACCTGGTACTGGCCGTCGATGGTGGCGAGCGGCTCGGACGAGATCTCGATCGGGGCGCCGTTGCGCGCGGCGTTGTCCCTGGCCACCTCGACCGCCACCGGGTCGTTGTCGTTGGCCCGCACCCGGCCGGCCCCGAGCTTGTGGGCGGCGATGGCCAGCAGGCCGGAGCCGGTTCCCACGTCGAGCACCGAGGCGCCCGGCCGCCCGGCCAGGAGGTCGGAGAGGATGGCCAGGCACAGCGCGGTGGTGGGGTGGGTTCCGGTGCCGAAGGCCATGCCGGGGTCGAGCACCACCTCGACCGAGCCCGGGGGGGCGGCGGCGCTGACCCACGACGGTCGGACGAGCACCCTCCCGGCGACCACCGGTCCGAGGCCGGCCTTCCAGGCCTCGCCCCAGTCGCGATCGGCGACCTCCTCGACGCGCCCGCCCAGCGCCGCCCGGGCCTGCTCCGCCTCGGCGGCGCCGGCGAACCACCCCAAGAGCACCGCGCACCCCTCGGGCGGGGCTGCGCCCGGCATGGGCGTTCCCTCCCCGTCGCGGACCTCCACCCCCACCGCGCCCAGATCCCAAAGGTCGGCGGAGAGCTGCTCGGCCAGCTCCGCCGAGGTCTCGAGGATGAGGGAGAAGGTAGGCAAGGGGCCTCCGCGCGGGCTGGAGGATCGCGCCGCCCGGGGTGCAGGTAAAGCGCGTCCTGTCCGCGATATCACCGCTCCGCCCCATTTCGCGCGCCCCGGGCTTCGGCGGTACCATGCTCGCCGGCATGGCTTCCGGCTCCGGCTTCCGCGTCCTACTGGTCGAGCCCGACGCCGGGCTCTCCGAGGAGATCCGACGTGCCTTCGGGCCGCTCGGCTTCACCGTGACGGCGGTGGCCTCCGGGGAGCAGGCCCTCGAGCGCTGCCGCAGGGAGACACCCGAGCTGATCCTGCTCGCCGCCGAGCTCCCCGACATGAGCGGCTTCTCGGTGTGCAACCGGCTCAAGCGGGCGCTGGGCTCGGTGCCGCTCCTCGTCTACACCGGCGAGGCGACCGACTCGGCCATCGAGGCGCACCGGGCCACGCGCACGCGAGCCGACGACTACCTTCGCAAGCCCTTCGAGCTGGCCGAGCTTCTGGGGAGGGCGGCGGTCCTCCTCCACGCCGACGCCCCCGTCCCCCCACCCCCGCCCGCGCCCCCTTCGCCGCCCCGGCTCGACGGCCGCCGCCCCGCGGCGCCCGAGCCCGAGGGGCCGCCGGTGCTGCAGCGCGTCTCCTCTGCCCAGGTCGCCTCGCTCGGGCTGGCCAGCGCGCTCGCCGCCGCCAGCCACCCGCCGCCGGAGCCGGCCGCGACCCCGGCTCCCCCGCCGGCTCCTCCTCCGCCGCAGGCGGAGGCCGCCCCGCCGCGGCCGGCGGAGGCTGCCCCCGCGCCGCGGCCGTCCCCGCCGCCGGTGCCCCCGCCGCGGCCGCAGGCCACCCTGGCCAAGATCAAGGTCCCCCGCGCCGATCCGGCCGACGTCCTGGCGGAGTGGCCCCGCGATCCCAGCCCGCCCAAGGGGACGCCGGACGAGAAGCTCGAGTACTTCCGCGACCGGCTCCGCGCGCGCGACGCGTTCCTGGCCAAGGTGCGCGACGCCATCTCCCAGCAGAAGGCGGAGCTGGCCGAGGCGAGCGGAGCCCGCGACCTCCTCCAGGAGTCGCTCGACCAGGAGAAGGCCCGGTCCGAGGAGCTGTCGCACCGGCTGCAGGAGGCGGGGCAGGACGCTGCTGCCCTGAAGGCGCAGCTCGCCGACCTGCGCGGCCAGCTCGGGGAGAGCGAGGCCACCCGCCGTTCGCTCTCCGAGGTGCTGGACGAGACGATGCGGCAGCACGAGGCCTCGGAGCAGGCCTGGTCCGGGCGCGTGGCCGCGGCCGAGGAGGCGCGGGCCCGGCTCGAGGCCGAGCTCACCGATGCCCGCGACGGGCACGCCCGGGCGGTGGCCTCCCTGGAGGCCGACCGCGCCGACGAGCGGGCGCGGCTGGAGGCGAGCCGCGCCGACGCCGAGGCCGCCGGACAGGCCGCCCTCTCCCACGCCGAGGAGGAGCGCCAGGCCGAGCGCGAGGCGGCCGCGGCGCGGCTGGAGGCCGCCCAGGCGCGCATCCTGGAGGTCACCGGGGATCGGGACGGGATCGAGGCCGAACGGGTCCGGCTCGCCGCCGAGCTGGCCGCCCGCGAGCAGGCGCTGGCCGAGCTCGAGGCCCGCGCCGCCGAGCAGCAGCGCGAGGCCCAGGCCGCGGCCGAGGCCGACCGGGCCCGGCTGGAGGAGTCGGAGGCGCGCCTCCAGCTCACCGCCGGGGAGCGGGACGACGCGCTGGCGCGGGCCGGGTCCCTGGAGGCGGAGCTGGCCCGGGCCGCCGACGCCCGCAAGCAGCTGGAGGAGATGCTCCGCCACGCCCGTGCCGAGACACGCGCCTACGACCAGAAGGCGATCGCCGCCGAGCATGCCTACCAGGCCAAGGCGGCGGAGCTCACCGCCGCCCAGCAGCGGGTGGGCGACCTCACCCATGCGCTGGAGGAAGGGCGCGCCTCGGTGGAGGGCACCCGCGGCGAGCTGGCACGGGTGGAGGGGGGCCGGGCCGAGGCCGAGCGGCGGGCGGCCGAGGCGGTGGCCGGCCGCGACCAGCTGGCCCGCGAGCTGGAGGTCGCCCGGCGCGCCGCCGAGGGAGACCAGGAACGGGCTCGCCGGCTGGAGGGCGAGGTCCAGCGGCTGGCCCGGCTGGAGCCGGTGGCCGAGGAGGCCTCGCGCCTGCGCCGGGAGGTCGCCTCCCTGCGCGACATGGTTCAGCAGCGCACCCAGGCAGCCGAGTCGGCCTCCCGGGCCGCGCAGGCCGCCGGCGCCGAGCGGGCCAAGGTGGAGGAGCGGCTGGCGGTGGAGGCCGGCAAGCTGCAGGGCGGCCTGACCCGGCTCGAGGCCGACCTGGCCGCGGCGCGCCGCCGGCTCTCGGAGGTCGAGGCCGAGCGGAACGCCCGCGCCGGCGAGCTGGCTCGGTCCCGCGCCGACCTCGAGCGCGTCCAGGGGGAGCTGGCCCGCGCCAGCGCCGCCGCCGAGGCGCGGCACAAGGCGGTCTCGGCCGAGGCGGGCGAGCTGGAGCAGCGCCACCAGGGCGAGGTGGCCCGGCTCAAGGCAGCCCTGGTCGATCTGGAGAAGCACCTCGAGGCCCGGGCTCGCGCCGAGATGGCCGCCAAGAAGCGCCTGCAGGAGCTGGAGCGGGCCGCCGCGGCGCCGCAGCAGGTCGCCGCCGACCCGGCCGAGGTGGCCAGGCTCAAGCAGGCGGTGCAGAAGCTCACCGAGGATGCGGAGGAGCTCCGCGGCGAGAACGACTTCCTGAACGGCGAGGTGGCGCGCTACGTCCAGAAGAACAAGGACCTCGCGGCCCAGCTGGCCTCGATGAAGGAATCCTAGCGTCCCGGGGCGGGGCGCGGGTCACCCCAGGGGACGCGGCGCCGGCCGGGCGCCCATGGTAGTCCACGCCCCATGCCCCTAGGGCCCATGGCTCCGTTCCTCCTGGCGCTCGCCCTCGGGCCCGGTCTGGCCGCGGCGGAGGAGCCCTGCGCCCCGGTGAAGCCCTGCGAGATCCCCGACGAGGCCCCACCGCCGCCGCCCGAGGTACCGGCCGACTTCGGGGCCGAGGTCCGGACGCTCTTCGACCTCGTGAGCTGCCGGGGGCGGCCGCCGGCGGGCCTCGACGCCGCGGCCGTGCAGGAGTTCTGCGGGCGCCAGGCGCCCCGCCTCGGCCGGGCGCGCCGCGCCGCCGCGGCGCTCGACGCCGTCCTCGCCCCACTGCGGCCCGATCGCCTGCCCTCGGCGGCGGTGAGCCCGCTCTCCGACGCGGGACTGCTGAGGGTGCTCGTCGCCTACCCGGGCGCCCGCAACGTCACCACCCTCTCGCCCCGGCGTGCGGGCGACCCCCGGCTGCTCCCCCGGCTCTCCGACCCGGGGCGGCTGCGCGCCTTCCTCTCGGCGGTCGAGGCCGACACCGAGGAGCTGGTCCGCGGCGCGGGCGGCGAGACCCGTGGGGACGCGGGCGCCCTGCCGGTGCTGCTCCTGTCGGCGGCGGTGGCCGGGCAGGAGCCCGCCGCGCTGCGCTTCTTCCGGGTGGAGCCGGCCGGTACCCTCCACTACCTGGGGCAGAAGGAGCTGGCCGCCCAGGAGCAGGCCGGCGGCGGGGGCGCCTTCTCCAGCTGCGAGCTCGAGCTCGTCCGCCCGGGCCAGGCGACGAAGGCCGTCACCGTCCGCCACCTGGCAGCGGACCTGTCCGACCGCGGCGCCGCCGCCGACCCCGGACCGCTGGCGCACCTCGCGCTCAAGGGCCCGTTCACCGCGCTGCTCGAGGAAGCGGGCGCGCTGGGCGGCGACGGGTACGGCCGGCTGCGGGCGCTGCTCCTCTCCCGGTCCGCCTGCCTGATCACCGATGGAACGGGGCTGGCAGCGGACGAGCTCCGGAGGGCGGGCCTGACCGTGGAGGTCCGCCCCCTCCCCGGCGCGGGGAAGGGCGCGGTGGTGGCGGTGGCCCGGCGGTCCAGCTAGGTCCGGGGGCGCAATGGCCCGCCCCTTCGGCGTCTACGTCCACTTCCCCTACTGCAGGCACCGCTGCCCGTATTGCGACTTCGCGGTCACCACCGAGCCGGTCCCGCGTGGCAGGAGCTACGCCCGGGCCATCCTCAGGGAGCTCGCCCTCCGGGCGGGGGCGTTCGACGGGCTCGAGCTCAGGAGCATCTACCTGGGAGGAGGGACCCCCTCGCTCTGGGATCCGGCCGAGGTGGCCGAGGTGATCGGCGAGATCCGGGGCCGCTTCTCCGCGGTTGCCGTCCGCGACCTGGAGATCACGCTGGAGGTGAATCCGGAGTCGTCCGGACGGGCCCAGCTCCGCGCCTGGCGCGCGGCGGGGGTGAACCGCGTCTCGGTGGGGGCGCAATCCTTCGACCCGGGGGTGCTGGCCAAGCTGGGACGCCGCCACGGTCCGGAGGAGGCCGAGCGCGCCATCCGCGAGGCCGCCGAGGAGATCGCCAACGTCAGCGTCGACCTCATCCACGCCTCGCGCCGCTCGACGCCGGCCTCGGCGGCGACCGACGCCGCGCGGGCGGTGGCCGCCGGGGCGGTCCACGTCTCCGACTACGCGCTCACCGTCGACGCCGAGGTCCTGGCCGAGGAGGTCCCCTTCGCCCGGATGGCACGGGCCGGGCGGCTGCCGCTGCCCGGCGAGGAGGAGGCGGCCGCGCAGGGGCGGGCCCTCCGAGCGGCGCTCAGGCGGGCCGGGCTGCAGCGGTACGAGATCTCCAACCACGCCCGTCCCGGGCGGGAATCCGTCCACAACCGGCTCTACTGGGAGAGCGAGAGCTACCTGGGCCTGGGCGCGGGGGCCTACGGCTGCCTCCGGGGCGAGGCGGGCTCGGTGCGCTACGGCAACCTGCGGGACACGCCGGCCTGGCTCGCGGCGGTGGAGGCGAGCCGGCTCCCCAGCGCCGAGGAGGACCGGCTGGACCCGCGGGCGGAGCGGAACGAGCGGGTGATGCTGGCCCTCCGGACCATCTCCGGCGCTCCGCTCGGCTGGCTCGCGCCGGCCGCGTCCCGGGAGGTGGAGGGCCTCCTGAGGCGCCGGCTGGCGGTCGTCCGCGCCGGCCGGCTGGTCCTGACCAGCCGGGGCATGGACCTCCACAGCGCCGTCGCCGAGCGGCTGTTCGAGTAGGATATCGGCCATGGCCTGCTCGCGCAGCTTCGCGGACCACGCGCTCGACCTCCTCTCCGGCCTGGGCCCGGTCCAGGCGAGGCGGATGTTCGGGGGGTTCGGCGTCTACGCCCGCGGCGTGATGTTCGGGCTCCTCGACGACGACGAGCTGTTCCTCCGGGTGGACGGCGAGTCGGAGGGCCGCTTCACCGCGGCCGGCTGCAGGCGGTGGGTGTACCCGGGCAACACCACCATGTCGACGAGCTACTTCCGCCCGCCCGACGAGGCCCACGAGGACCCGGAGGCCATGCAGCCGTGGGCGAGGCTGGGGCTGGAGGCGGCGCTGCGGAGGAAGGCGGCCAAGGACGCCGGGGCCGCGGCGGCGGCGGCGCGCCGGGCGGAGCGGGAAAGGAAGGCGAAGGCCCAGTCGAAGGCGCCTTCCCCGGCGAGGCGAAGGGCGACGGCGAGGGCGGGTCGGCCGGCGAGGAAGGGGAAGAGGTGACCGGGGCAGGCCCGGGCGGGGGCTCGACGGCCATGAGCCCCAAGTCGACCGCCCGTTTCGCCCCCCTGGTCCTCATCCTCCTGGCCATGCCCGCGACCCCGTCCTCCGCGCCGGACGCCGACGGCCTCGCCGCCTGGAAGGAGTGGCGCGCGCGCCGCGCGGCGCGGCTCCAGGACCCCGAGGGCTGGCTGGCCCTGGCCGGGCTTCACTGGCTGTCGGAGGGAGAGAACCGGGTCGAGGGGCTCCCCGGCGCCTTCGAGCTGCGCGGCGGCCGGGTCACGCTCCGGGCCGCCGCCGGCGACGGCTGGACGCTCGAGGGCGCGCCGGTGACGGAGCGGGTGCTCACCAGCGACGCCGCCGAGAAGCCCGACCGCCTCCGGCTCGGCGCCCGCGTGGTGCAGGTGATCGAGCGCGGCGGCGAGCTCGCGCTCCGGGTCTGGGACGCGGGGAGCCCGGCGCTCCGGGCGTTCCACGGCGTCGACACCTTCCCCTACGATCGGCGCTGGCGCATCCAGGCGCGCTGGGAAGCCTACCCGAGCCCCCGCGAGGTGGAGCAGCCCTCCGCCGCCGGGCCGCCGCAGAAGGCCCTGGCCCCGGGGCGGGCCCACTTCACGGTGGGCGGGCGGGCGCTCACGCTCGAGCCGGTCGACGAGGACGGCGAGCTCCTGTTCGTCTTCAAGGACGCGACCGCGCCGCGGGAGACCTACGGCGCGGGGCGGTTCCTCCTGGCCAAGGCGCCCGAAGGCGGCGAGGTCGTGCTCGACTTCAACCGCGCCTACAACCCGCCCTGCGCCTTCACGCCCTACGCGACCTGCCCGCTCCCCGAGAGCCACAACGTCCTCCCCGTCCGCATCGAGGCGGGGGAGAGGAAGTACGGGGAGCACTGATCGCCCGGGAGCGCGCCCGGCAGGAAGGCGTCGAGGGGTCAAGGAAGGGGTCGCCCTGCGCCGGGGCCCTCCGGCCAACGACCCGGCGAGTCATCTCCCGACAGTGAACACCGGAAGGGTACCGGCGCTCCCGCCTCTTGACCAGCCCGGGGAGCGATCCTCGCCGAGGCTCGGCTTGCCTGGCGAGCGATCTCGCCGCGGGAATCACGGAGCGGCCACCGGTTCGCCACCCTGTAAGCGAAGGCTTGCCCTGGTCCGTCGAAGGGGCCGAATGCCCCACCCCGATGTGCGTGCCGAGAACACGGTATGCGACACGGCGTCACGCACGGCTAGCCTCGATGTTCCGCCGGGATGGCGGCGGCCGTTTCCTTGGAGGTAGTCCATGATGACGAAGAGCGACAGGGTCCGGCGTGGCTGGCCGGGCAGAGCTGGATACGAGGCGGGGGTGGTCCTGATCGCGGCCGTGGGATCCCTGGCCGCGCCGGTGAGGGCCGCCGTGCCGGCGCCGTCCTTGCCGGACCTGACCGGCATCGTCACGGACAGTCGATCGGCCATCGCCCTCGGCAAGGCGCTGTTCTGGGACCAGCAGGCGGGCAGTGCCGGCAACGCCTGCGCCAGCTGCCACTTCCACGCGGGTGCGGACACGCGTCTCACGAACCAGCTCTCGCCCGGCTTCACCGACATCACCAAGGGACCGAACGGCGACACCGCCTTCGGCTCGACCGAGTCCGACACCGGGACGGTCCCGGCCGGCGACATGCCCTCGGGCGTCCCGGCCGGACCCGACTACACGCTAACCAGCGCCGACTTCCCCTTGCACCTGCTCTCCGACGAGACCGACCGGAACTCGCCCATCGTCACCACCACCAACGATCGGGTGTCGTCGCAGGGCATGTTCGACCAGCAGTTCCAGAGCGTCCTGCCGCTCGGCCTCAACGACTTGTGCGGCCCCGCCGACGGGACCATCTTCCACGCCGGCGCCTATCCCGCCCGCCAGGTCGAGCCGCGCAACACGCCCTCGACCATCAACGCGGTCTTCAACCAGCGCCAGTTCTGGGACGGACGGGCCAACAACATGTTCAACGGCGTGGGCGTGTTCGGCGCGCGCGACATCCTCGGCGATCCCAACATGCGGCTCATCGTCCTCGACGCGGGCAACAACCTCCAGCTCGGCTCGCTCCAGCTCAACGACGCCAGCCTCGCCTCGCAGGCGGTGGGGCCGCCCACCAGCTTCAGGGAGATGTCCTGCAACGGCCGCACCTTCCGGGCGCTGGGCCGCAAGATGCTCCTGACCATCCCCCTCCTCCAGCAGAAGGTGGCCAAGGACGACAGCGTCCTCGGCCCCTACGCCAGCAAGAGCGGACAGGGGCTCGCGGCCCAGTACCTGTACGCAGCGCTCATCAGCAAGGCCTTCGACAAGAAGTACTGGGCCTCGCCCGGCCTGTGGGACATCGTGAACGGGCAGCTGGTCAAGAGCAAGACCGGCTACACGCAGATGGAGACCAACTTCTCCATGTTCTGGGGGATCTCCATCATGCTCTACGAGTCCACCCTGGTCTCGGGGCAGAGTGAGTACGACTCGCTCATCGGCTCCGGGGACCTGGTGGTCCCCTCGGTGGGCAACATCAACCTCGACTGCCAGGCATCGGCCAACGTCGATCCGCTGCTCGCCCGGGGCTGCAAGCTCTTCAACCGGTTCCCCTTCGGCCCGCCGCCGGCGGACGGCGTGCGTGGGGTCGGCTGCGCCTTCTGCCACGGTGGGCCCATCTTCACGGAGATCGCCAAGCCGGCCGGAACGACGTTCACGCCGTTCCTCACCCCCGTCCCCGACGTCAACGGAGTGCTCGACGTCCGCGACAACGGGTTCGCGAACATCGGTGTCCGGCCGGTGTGGAGCGATCCCATGGTGGGCGGCACGGACCCGTACGGAAACCCCCTCTCCTACGGGCGCCAGTACAAGTCGGGGCAGGTCCTCGATCCCTTCCTGCAGGCGGCGATCGCCGACGGCGTCAGCATCCAGCCGAACATCGCCAGCGGAGCCGTGAGCAAGCTGGAGACCGACGGTGCCTCGAAGATCCCGGGCTTGAGGAACGTGGCGCTCACCCCTCCCTACTTCAGCTGGGGCGGCTACTCCAACCTCCGCCAGGTGATGAAGGTGTACAACCGCGGCCTGTCCCGGCGCGACATCCACGGGGCGGGGGATCCCAATGCCCTCGGCAGCGCCTGCACGACCGGCGACAGCTCCGGCTCGGGGCCGGACGGGAACCAGCCCTGGCCGGTGGCGACGAGCGACTGCAACACCAACACCACCGGGCTGGCCATCCCCCTGGGGCTCAAGGACTGCGACGCGAACGGCACGGTCACCTGCCCGGTGGAGACGGACGACCTCTCCGCCCTGGTGCGCTTCATGAAGTCGCTCACCGACCCGCGGGTGCAGTGCGACCAGGCGCCCTTCGACCATCCGTCCTTGAAGGTGCTCACCGGCGCCTACCCGACCGATGTGAACCACGACGGCAAGGCGGACGACCAGACCTTCGTCCTTCCCGAGGTGGGCGCGGGGGGCTACGCGGCCTCCTCGGGCTTCTGCATCCCCAACGCGGGCGACCTGTTCGCGCCGGGCATGCAGGCGAGGTCGGGCGGCGCCAGGGTCTCCCAGTAGCCTGGCGAGGCGGCGCCCGGGCGCGGGAAAGCGCCCGGACGCCGCCCGGGTGGCCTGCCAGCGTCCCGAGGCTCTCGCGCGCTGCACGCCGCGAGGCGGGCCGGGTGGCCCAAGGTGCCGGTCAGCCGGCCGGGGTGGCGATCTCGTCGTAGCCGCGCCCCTCGAACCTCAGGAAGCAGAAGCCGTGGCCGAAGGGATCGGCCAGGACCACGAGCTTGCCGTAGGGGTGCTGGGTGACGGGCACCTCCACGCGAGCGCCCGCGGCCACCGCCTGCCGCGTCGCGGCCTCGATGTCATCGACCGCGAAGTCGAGGTGCACCGGGGTCCAGTGGCGCAGGTAGCTTCGGGCCTGTGCGGCGCCGGCGTAGGGGGCGCTCTGGGGGGCGGCGACCAGGAGGTAGACCGGCGCCTCCGCGCCCAGCAGCTCGGCGCCGTCGCCGCCGAAGCGCCGTCCGACGCGGAGCCCCAGCGCCCGGGTGTAGAAGCGGATGGCCTTCTCCAGGTCGTCCACGTCGATGTTGACGATGAGCGCAGCCATGTGCCGGAGGGTAGCACCTGCGCACGCCCGGGGGCGGGGAAGGGGACCGCTTCCCCGCCGGCCCCTCGATCGTGTAGGAAGTCTGCCGAGGCCGACATGTGGCGCCCCGCGAGGATCGAGGAAGATCCGCAGATCGTCCGGATGTGCCTGGAGCTGAACCGGGAGGACCCGGGCGAAGAGCCGGTCCCAGCCGATCACATCCGGGCCACCCTGGCCACCTTCCGCGGGGAGCCGGTCCGGGGGAGGGCGGTGGTGCTGGAGGAGGAGGGCCGCCTGGAGGGATACGCCCTGCTGGCCTCGTTCTGGTCCAACGAGCTTGGCGGCGAGGTGTGCAACGTCGACGAGATCTACGTCGCCCCGTCGGTCCGCCGCCGGGGGCACGCCGCCGCGCTCCTCGAGGCGGTCGAGGCCGGCCCGCCGCTCTGGCCCCGGAGCCCGGTGGCGGTCGAGCTGGAGGTGAGCCCGTCCAACGCGGGTGCCCGCTCGCTCTACGCCGGCCTCGGCTTCACGCCCATCCGAAACCAGATGCTGCGGCGGCGGCGCTGAGCGAGCGCCCGGGAGAGGCGCAGCCAGGGCGAGGGCCCAGGGAGCCCACATGGACGTCCGGACGATGAAGGCGGAGGACCTGGACCAGGTCGGGGAGCTGTCGGCACAGCTCGGCTACCCCATCGCCGCCGCGGAGCTCGCCGCCAACCAACGCCGGCTGGGCGGCGACCAGGACCACTGCCTCCTGGTCGCGAGCGAGGGGGAGCGGATCCTGGGATGGGTCCACGCCCACGGCGTGCGCCTGGTGTTCTACCGGCCATTCGCCGAGGTGGGCGGCATCGTGGTCGAGGCGCGCAGCCGGAAGCGCGGGGTCGGCGCCGCGCTGATGGACGGCGCCGAGACCTGGGCGCGGCGGATGGGCTACCGCGAGGTCCGGCTCCGCTCGGCGGTGGAGCGCGAGGACGCCCACGGCTTCTACCAGCACCTCGGCTACCGGCGGGTGCGGTCGCACCACACCTTCGCCAAGGACCTCTGGCCGACCCTGGGCGGAAGCTGATCGCGCCGCCCCGTGCCGCGGCAGGAGGAGGAGCGAGAGGGCCGAGAGCCCGGCCGCCGCACGGGCCGGGGCCGGTTCCCCTGCGCCTCCGTGGCCGAGGCGCAGCTCGGAAAGCGGCCATCCGGAATCCCTCCCTGCGTCCGCGCAGCAGGCGCCGAAGGTCCGGTCCGTCGCGCCTGCTCAAGGATCCGGGGCCTTGCGGCAGGCGCTCCCGCTTCCGCTCGAGGGCACGGGCGGCGCCATCTTCGCCGGCGGTGCCCGGGTTTGGACGTGCCTGGGCAGGAGCCTTCCCCCGGGACGCCCGAGGCGGGGTGCGGACGGAGAGCTCGCCCCCGCCGCCCGTCCGCCGCGGGACGGCGAGGTGCTGGCGTGGGGCCACCGGGTCGGAGGCCAGCTGGACCTTGCGGCGGCTAGCGGCTTTTCCCGTCGAAGTGGCGCACGGGCAGCGCTGAGGCGTCCACCTCGTCGAGGCAGCGCGTGTTGATCGCCACCATGGGCCCGGAGGGCCCGGCGCCGCGGGCGAAGGAGCGGACACCGCAGACCCTGCAGAACAGGTGGTGGATGTGCTTCCTGCCGAACTGGTAGTCGGTGAGGCTCTCCTCGCCGCGCTCCAGCGCGAAGGCCCCGGCGGGCACGAAGGAGAGGAGGGTGCCGGCGCGCGAGCAGATGGAGCAGTTGCACTGGATGACAGGCTTCTCGAGGTCGATATCGACGACGTAGCGGACGGCGCCGCAGTGGCAGCCGCCGTGGTGGGTGGGCACGCCGGGCCTCCTCGGGCAGGTGGTGCGGTTCCATAGCGCCGGCAGGCGGGGAGGACAATCCGTCCCGGCCTCGGGCCGGCCACTCGCCCTGCGCCTGGCTTCGATGGGATGGCGTCCCGGCCGTGCGCTCAGCGGGGCAGAGCGACCTTGGCGGGCAGGGTCTGGTGGCGTGGACCGCCGCGGATGGAGCGGAGCTCCGGCGCCCAGCGCAGCATCCCCCGGTCGCGCTGGGTGACGGCCCGGTCGAGCCAGCCGAAGCCCTGGTCGGGCTCCTCCCGCCGGGCGTAGATCGCGGCGATCTGGATGGCCGCGTCGTGCCCGGATCGGTCCTTGAGCAGAGGGCGTCTCCGCCTGACACCTACCTCCGCGCATCGCAGGCGAGCAGGCCTCCCTGGCCCCTGGTGCGCCGGCTTGAGGGCCCGGGGCGCGGATGGCGTAGGATCGCCTCATGCTGCGCCTCGTCCGTTCTCTCCTCCTCGCCCTGGCGCTGGGGCTCGGCGCCGGGGCCGGGGCGATGGTGGTCGCCCGGGTGCTCGGGCCGCGGCGGGCGCCGCCGCCGGACCCTCCCTCGGTGGTGACGAGGGTCCGGGAGGTGGCGCAGCTCGAGACGTTGCACGTCTCGCTCTACAAGAAGGTCACCTTCTCGCCGGAGCCGACGCCGGCCGACAGCTTCTGGGGCGACGTGGTGGGTTGGCTCCGCCAGACCTTTCGCGAGCCGCGCGGCAAGGCGATCGTCTTCGCCGACGCGCACCTGGGCCTGGATCTGTCGAAGCTGGGCCCAGACAGCCTGTGGGCCGAGGGGCGCACTGCCTACGTGGCCCTCCCGCCGGTGAGGGTGGAGGTGGTGCTGAAGCCCGGGGAGACGGAGATCATCGGCTCGAACCTGGACTCGGCCGAGACCGCGCGCCTCTTCGAGCTGGCGCGGACGGCCTTCGAGCGCGAGGTGGCGGCCGACGCGGCGCTGCGCGAGCGGGCCCGCGCCTCGGCCGAGCGCGCAATCCGCGGGCTGCTCCTCTCGGTGGGGTTCGACGAGGTCCGCTTCACGGACGGTCCGCGGCCGCGGACCTGAGCCTTCCCGGAAAAGCACGGCCCGGCGAGGGAGGGCCGGGCCGTGCAGGCGTCACCGTGAGCGGTGATGCTGTCCGGGGGTCGCCCGCCCGGGGAAGCGGGCGGCCTCCGGACACTGCGCAGCTCACCATCCGTCCAGCTCCGTCATTGGAACCGGCGGCTCCTGCGGCCAGGGGGGGGCCGCAGGGCGCGCACGGCGGAGGAGGTGACGGGGATGGGCACCGAAAGAGCGGAGGGGGTTGTCCCCGGCCCCTTGAGGAGCTGGAGGACACTCTTCGCGATGTGGATGACAAGCCGCACGAAAGCTTCCAGGTGCAGCGCGCGTGCCGCCACGCACAACCGGCACGCCGAGCGGATCGGTGCAGAAGGCATCGGGTTTTCCCTTCCGGGGGACATGGGGTCACCCGGACCCGGGTCACGAATCAGCGGGTGATCCGGACGGGCGCCTCGCGCTGGCCGTCCACCTCGGCGACGAAGGCGGAGAAGTCGCGGTAGCGCTCCGGCGCGATCCGCCCCCGCTCGATGATCAGCTCCTCCTCGCGCACGAGCCCGCTCCCCTCGGCCCGGTCGGTCCGCTGGTACGAGCCGAAGGGCGTCTCGAGACGGGCCGGCGGCTCCGCCACCACCCGCAGGCCCGGCGGCGCCACGATCTCCACCCGCGTGCGGCTGCGATCGGCCCCGTGGAGGAGGAGCGGGGTGGCGCGGGCGGCCAGGTGCAGGTAGCGAGGTGCGAGCTGGGCGGGGACGGGCCCGGGCTCGATGACCAGCCCACCCTCCACCGGGCGCGCCAGCCGCTGCGACCGCCCGCGCCAGCGGATGGCCAGGGCTGCGTCGGGGCTGTCCTCGCCCTCGAAGGCGACCTCGGTGAGGGACATGCCCTGGAACATGCGGCTCAGCATGCCCTCCACCGCCTGGCGTCGCTGGCTGGCGTCCAGCGGCTCGAGCTGGCCCTTGATGGCCGCCGCCAGGGCGCCGGTGTATCGATCGCTGCCGGACAGCTCGGCGGTGCCGTCGGGCGCGAGAACGATGCGCAGCGCGCTCTCCTTCCCCTCGGGGACCGGGGAGCGTGCCGGCGTGCGGTCCACCAGGAGTGGCTCTCCGGGCGCGGGCAGGACCAGCGCCTCGCAGCCGGTGAGCGCGTCGGGGATGGCGCCGAACGGGCTCATGCGGGAGGACGGGTCGAGCCAGAGCGTCTCGCCGCCGGCGCGGACGCGCAGGAGCTGGCTGGGATAGAGGGCGGCGGTGGCGAAGCGGTGGGGGGCGGGATCGACGCCGAAGGGGCGGATCAGGGCCACCCGGGCCTCGATCCCCAGGGCCTCCAGCACCGCCTGGAGCACCAGGAGCCGGCTGCCCCGGCCGCGGGAGAGCGCCTCGCTCGCGTCCTCCAGCGGAGCTCCCTCGCCCAGCACCGTCTTGGCCACCCGCGCGTAGGCCGCCCGGACCAGCCCCGCCGGCCGCGGGTCGGCGGCCTCGGCGCGGATCTGGCGAGCCAGGGCGCGGATCTCCAAGGTGGGGATGGCCCGCCCCAGGAGCCGGTCGGCCACGCCGCGCTGGAAGGCCTCGCGCCCCTGGCCGACTCCGGCATCCACCGAGGGCAGGAGCTCGACCATGGCCGGGGACTCGGGCTCGGGGACGAAGGGGACGGCGTCCCGGACCTCGGCACGCATCACCGCCGCCCCGCCCTCCGGCGAGATGACCGGCGCCGGCATGCCGCCGTGCGACTCGGCCTCCAAGCCGGCGCCGGCCGGAGCCCGTACCACGTAGATGGATCGGACCAGGCGCTCCCGCGGGGCCGAGAAGTAGAAGGTGTCGGCGGCGTAGCCCAGGGTACCGAAGGGCGACCGCACCGAGCGCACGTAGTCCACCTGGACGTAGTCGCCCGGCTCCAGGCCGGAGAGGGAGATGGACCCCTTCCCCTCGTCCCCGCGCTCCGGCTCCAGGATCCGACCGTCCGGCTTGATGGTGCGCAGGGCGATCACCTCGGCGCCGGCGGGGAGCGAGACCTCGCCGTGCTGCTCGACCCCGGCCTGGTCGAGCACGTGGATGACCTGCTGGGTGCGCTCGGTGGCCACCGCACCGGGGTGGATGTCGACCTCGGCGGCGTCGAGCACCATCACCGCCGAGGTGCCATTCTTGTGGGGCGACCGCTCGTAGGCTCGGATGGCCGCCTGGGCGTCCAGCGCCAGCTCGTCCACGACCTCGCGCCCGTCCTCCAGCGCCAGCGCCCGGCGCAGGTCGAGGTCGGCGCCATCGAGGAGGAGGGCCCGCTCGCGGGCGGCGCGCGCCCCGGCCCGGTCGCCCTGGAGCTCGAGGGCACTGGCCAGCGCCAGCGCCACCCGCGCGCTGCGGGGCCACAGCTCGGACAGGGTCACCAGGCGCCGGGCGGCGGCCTCGGGGGCTCCGTCGGCGATCAGCGTCTCGCCGTAGGCCAGGGCCGCGTCGACGTCCCAGGGGCGTGCCCGGAGGTACGGCCCCAGGGCCGCCCCGGCGCCGCGGGCGTCGCCCTGCCGGGCCAGCTCGCGGGCCAGCCGCTCCTGGCCGCCCCGGCAGCTGGCCACCAGCTGCAGATCGTCGTGAGCGCGGGAGAGCGCCTGCCGCCGCGAGGCCAGCGCCAGCGCCAGATCGGCGGCGTCGCAGCTGCGGCCCCCGGTCGCGGCCAGGGAGGCGAGCTCCTCGGCCCGCTCGGACAGCCCTCTCTCCTCGGCGCAGCGGGCCCGGGTGGCCAGGGCCGCCGGGCTGCTTGCGGCCGGCGCCTCCAGGGCGGCCAGGACCAGGTCGGCGTCGTCCAGCCGCTCGGTGGCCATGAGCAGCCGCGCCAGCATGATCCGGGCCTCGGCCTGGCCGGGGTCGGCCTTGAGCGCGTCGCGGAGGGCGGCCTCGGCCCGCGTCTGGGCGATCCGGTGGTCCAGGGTGGGGTCGTCGATGCGCGCGGCGGCGGCGGCCACCAGGAGGGAGGCCGAGCCCGGCGCCGCCGCCATCGCCTCGGAGAGCAGCGCCTTGGCGGTCTCGCGGTCGGTCCCCATCACGTCGCGGGCCACGAGGAGCCGCGCCAGGGTGGGGCCGACCTCGGGCTCGAGCGCGCGCACGAGCTCGGCGGGGATGGCCAGCGGGGCACCGGCGGTGGGCGCGGGGGAGGGAGGGGGCGGGTCGCCGGGCGGCGGGCCCGACCAGGCCACGTCGGAGGGAGCGCCGTCGGCGCGGGCCAGCGACACGGAGAGGCTGCCGGTGCCGTCGGTCCGGGCGATCTTCACCACCAATCGATGGCGGCCGGGGCCCAGCTCCATGGGAAGGTAGGAGACGCTGGGGAGCCAGGCGGCGAAGGCGCGCCGCTCGTGCACCGGGGCGCCGTCGACCTCCACCCGAACGCTGGCGGTGGTCGAGACGGCCAGGAGGTAGCGGCCGCCCCGCGAGAGCGCCGCATCGGAGACGAGCGCGTAGACGTCGCCGCCGGGGGGCTCCCCCTCCAGCGCGAAGGTGCCGTCCGGCGCGGGGAGGGTGCGGGTGGGGTAGGCGGGCAGACCGGCCGGGGCCGGCGCCCTGTCGGGCACGCTCCCGTCCTCCGGCGGCACGGGCCGGTCGAAGTCGAGCGCGCGCAGCTCGCTCCAGGGGCCGGTGACGGTCCAGGCGCTGACCGCGCCGTTCTCGGCCCG
>Ga0335069_10005301_pt1 | contig 18990 bp, 22 predicted proteins | sample Lox_Sample_11_FD_206714 | JGI IMG/M metagenome (GOLD analysis project Ga0335069, IMG submission 206714) | Soil microbial communities from Loxahatchee National Wildlife Refuge, Florida, United States - Lox_Sample_1.1 | ecosystem: Environmental > Terrestrial > Soil > Wetlands | place: USA... | reverse complement strand
GACATCGGCCGCATCGCCCACGCCTTTGGCTATTCGGTTGAGATCGGGCATGTGCTCCTGGAAACCTCCCTCCCGCTTGAACTGCAGGAGATCAACTCGGTGTACAGCCGTTCGCATGACAAGGAACTGGAGATGGGCCAGGTCGCGACAAACCTGAACGCCTTGCCCGAGCGGTGCTTCACCCAGGAAGGCACGACTGTGCGCGTGCGCGTGATTGGCTGGGGGCAATGGGCGGACTTTTTCCAGCGGCACCTCTGTCACGCCATCCAGCAGAACTTCCACTTCATGGACCACGTGTGGGGCGTGCCCGATGAGGCGAAGCGCTTCGCGACGCAGTGCGACACGAACTTCGGGGCGCTCCGGCTTTATCCCTTCGTCCGCCGGTTTAACTGCACGGATGTGGAGACCTACCATCAGTCGGTGGACGACGCGTTCAAGGTGACGGTTGCCACGCCGCACCTGGTGCCGTCGCGCTGCTGGAACGAACTCTGTTACAAGCCTCGCTTCGCGCCGCTCTACAGCCCCAATCCCAACCCTCATATCAATGAATGGCACCGCCACAATCCGCCGCCGGGGACGGTCTATGATCTGGGCCCACGCCTGATTCAACCCAGTCTGATCGCCCGCCCGGATGTGGTCGCGTTCATGGAAAGCCTCCAAAAGTTGGCGCCGCACGCATGGGACATCGCGACGCAACTCGAGACTCGGAAATACCGGAACCGCCCGACCTATGAGCAGGCCATGGCTCTGTATGGCCCGTTTCTGCCCTACTCAGTGGGTGCGCTCTCTCAGGTGGCTCTAACCGTGACGAATGACTTCGGCAGGTATGAGAAACTCATGCTCCAGGCGGCGGCGCTGAATCCCCAGATGTATTATACCCTGGCCGACTACATGATAGACCAAAAGAAGGATGACAAGGGCGCCGCTTATCTCGAAAAGGCCTGCCAGACCGACCCGGACGCCGTCCGCGTCTCGAACCACTCCCGGTGGCGTGTGTGGTATTACCTGAAGAAGGGCCAGACGGAAAAGGCGCGCGAGATCGCCGACCAGGCCGCGGAGGTTTATTCGTGCGACGGGCTTGAGGCCAAAGGCAATTTCCTGGAAGCGACCACTAATTACGACGAGGCCTTCGAGTGGTTTGCCAAGATCGAGGAACGCTACAACAGGTCCTCTCCAGTGCTCTATTTCTGCCTGCGCCAAATGGGTCGGACCAATGACCAGCGCTACGCCGAAGAGGTAAAAAAGCGACTCAAGATATTATTCCCGAAAGGCATGGAAAAGGTCGCCCTGAACGATTTCCAGGGAGCACCCACGGACGGAGTATTGATCATGCAGGAGAACGAGCCCCTAAAAGCCGCCGGTCTAAAGAAGGGAGACGTGATCGTGGCGGTCTATGGGACGCGCGTACATCACATGGGGCAATACATTTACGCCCGCGAACTTCAGCACACGCCCGAGTTAAGCTTGATCGTTTGGCAGGGTGATGCCTACCGCGAGTTCAAACCCAGCCCGCCGCAGCACCGCTTTGGAGTTGAATTCGGAGATTACGTCGTCAAACGCCCCGGCACCGGGACGTAAGGAAATCCGCTACGCCGCGGGCGCGACGACGACTTCCAGGCTCCGCTCACGTAGCGCCTGCACCAAATCAGCCGGAGCCGCGCTGTCCGTGACCACCACATCGGCGCCCTCCAGGTCGCATAGCGGCAGAACCGACCGGCGGCCGAACTTGGTGTGGTCCAGGCAGAAGATGACGCGCTGCGAGGCATTGATCATCGCGCGCTGGATGTCTATCAGCAGCCCGTGCGAGTTGGTGATGCCCTCCAGCGTGATCCCGCCGGCGCTCATGACGGCCACGTCCGCGTGCATGCGCGTGAAGGCCTCGACCGCGCCCGGGCCGACCAGCACGCCCAGGCGCGGGTAAATCACCCCGCCCGAAACCATCACCTCGAGCCGGTTGGCGGAAGCGAACAGGTTCGCCACCGGGAGTGAGTTGGTAATGACCTGCGGCGTCTTGGGCTCCAGGTAGCGGGCGACGTGATACACCGTCGTGCCGGCATCCATGATCACCGTCTGGTTGGGCTGAATGAGCTCGGCGCAAGCGCGGCCGATGGCCTCCTTCTCCGCCAGTTGATGCGTGTCGCGCGCGGAGAAGGTAAACTCATCCGAGCGGGGGGTTACAATGCGCGCCCCACCATGCGTTCGCCGCATGCTCCCGCTCCCCTCCAGCACCGTCAGGTCCCGACGCACCGTCGAAGCCGAAGCCCCCACCCTGCGTGCAATCTCCTCAAGTGACGCAAATTCAACCTCTTGCAGATATTCAGCGATCCTATGCTGGCGCTCTTCTGGCTGCATCTGGATAGAATATGGAAGATAGTGAAAGATTCTGCAATATTTATTTTGACAACTTCGCCACAATCTGGCACAATTCGATCAAATATGGCAGCAGGCACCCCTACCTTGCACCGCGCCGTAGTCGAACACATGGTTCGGCAGGCCGTGTATCAACGGCTCGGCAGGCCGCTGCCGACGCTGGCGCGGGCGCCCAATCCGCTGGTGGTCAATGTGAGCGCCCGCCATTGCCATCTGACCCAGGCGGCGGTGGACGCGCTGTTTGGCAAAGGGCATCAACTCACCGTCCACAAGTGGCTCTACCAGGAAGGCCAGTTTGCCGCGAAGGAAACGCTCACGCTGATCGGTCCGCGCAGCCGGATCATTTCGAACCTCCGCATCCTGGGCCCCTGCCGCAACCTGAACCAGGTCGAGCTGGCCTATACGGACGGCATCGCGCTCGGGTTCGAGCTGCCGCTGCGCATTTCGGGCGACATCAAGGGCACGCTCGGCTGCATGCTGATGGGGCCCGCCGGTTTCTTTGAAATGACCGAAGGAGTGATCCGTGCGCTCAGGCACGTGCACATGGCGCCCGAAGATGCAGCCTTCTATGGCGTGAAAGCCGGCGACGCCTTGCGGTTGCAGATCGGCGGCCCGTGCGGCATCACGCTCGACCGGCTGCTGGCGCGCGTGGACAAGAACTTCAAGCTGGAGGTGCACATTGACACCGACGAGGGCAACGCCTGCAACCTGCAGCCCGGGACGCCTTGCGCCCTTTTAAAATGAGACCGCGGCCGTACATAACCCCTCTCCCGGCCTGCGGCCACCCTCTCCCCATCCGATGGGGAGAGGGATGGGGTGAGGGGCTGTTTTCAACACGCAATAATAAACAACCAAGCAATATATGAGCGAAGCATTAGGCATGATCGAAACCAAGGGTTACGTCGGCACCGTCGAGGCGAGCGATGCCATGGTCAAAGCGGCCAACGTACACCTCGTCAAAACCATCCCTATCGGCGGCGGCCTTATCACCATCCTGTGCAGGGGCGACGTCGGCAGCGTGAAGGCCGCGGTGGATGCCGGGTCCAAGGCCGCCTCCAAGGTCGGCGAGCTGGTCAGCTCCCACATCATCGCGCGCCCGCATGAGGACTTGCTGAAGTCCTTCCTGGGCGAGGCGCCGGCAAAGCCCAACTCGAAGTAACCCTCAACCCTCAACGTTCAACACTCAACGATTCTATGGCACAACCAGCAATTGGAATGATCGAGTGCAAGGGCCTGTGCGCCCTGCTCGAGGCCTGTGACGCCGCCCTCAAAGCGGCCAGCGTGACGCTCGTCGGCTGGGAAAAGATCGGCAGCGGCTACGTTACCGGCTTTTTCCGCGGCGACGTCGCCGCCGTGAAAGCCGCCACGGATGCCGGCGCATCGGCCGCCTCCCAGGTCGGCCAGGTCATCAGCGTCCACGTCATCCCGCGCCCGCACGACAGTCTGCCGGGCCTGGGGAAATGGCTCCAGTAAGTGCGGAGTGCGGAACGCGGAGTGCGGAATGAGGCACTTCGCCGCTCGACCTTAACACCCCGCGCCTGATGAAGATACTCGTCGCCAATCTCGGCTCGACTTCGCTCAAGTGGCGCCTGTTCGATTTCTCGAACGGGCAGGAACGCCTCCTGCACAAGGGCGGCTTCGAGCGCGTGACCGATTACCCGAAGGCCATCGGCGACTGCCTCCTCCAGCTTCAGGCGGCCGGCCACATTCAAAGCGAGCGCGACCTCGCCGCGGTGGGCTTTAAGACGATCATGGCGCGCGGCATCAATGGCTGCGTGCGGCTTGACGAGAACGTGGTGAAGGCGATGGAGGCCTACTGCTGCATAGCACCGGCGCATAATCCCCCCTATATCACCGGCATCCGGCTCTTCGCTCAACGCATGCCGGCCACCCCGCTCGTGGGCCTTTTCGAGACCGCCTTTTACCAATGGATGCCTGAGGCCGCTGTGCGCTACGCCGTGCCGCAAGCCTGGCACGAGCTGGGCGTGCGGCGCTGGGGCTTCCACGGCGCGAGCCACAAGTTCATCGCCGAGCGCTCCGCAGAACTGCTGGGGCGCGAGGACGTCGCCGAGCGCGCCCGGCGCCTCTACGTGGACGGCGGCGCGAGCCCGGTGCGCCAGCCCCATCTGCGAGTCATCTCGTGCCACCTGGGCGGCAGTTCGTCCATCACGGGCATCCTAAACGGCGTCGCGATGGGCACCAGCATGGGCCTCAGCCCGCAATCCGGCCTGCCCCAGAACAACCGCGTCGGCGACCTCGACTCCTTCGCGCTCGCGTTCCTGATGCGCTCGACCGGCCTCACACTCGATGACGCCGAAAAGCTCCTATGCAAGGAATCCGGCCTGCGGGCGCTCTCCGGCGGGTTCAACGACATTCGCGACCTCCTGGCCCAGTCCGCCCAGGGCAACGCCCGCGCGCAATTGGCGCTGGACGTCTTCGTGCAGCAGGCACGGCACTGGATCGGCTCACTCTTTCTCCAGCTTAACGGCGCCGACGCGCTGGTCTTCACGGCCGGCATCGGCGAAAACCAGCCAGCCATTCGCCGCGCCATTTGCGACAACACTTCCGAGCTGGGCATCGTGCTCGACCTGGACAAGAGCAGCGCCTCCATCGCCACCGAAACCGTCATCAGTGCGCCCGGCTCCCGGGTGCGGATCATGGTTATTCCAACCAATGAAGAGCTGGTCGTGGCCCGCGAAGTAAAGCGCTTCCTAGACAAGTCGCGCCACGCGCAGGCGCCTGCCTCAGACCTGACCGCCGGCACCGGGACACGCGCGGAAATAGCCAATAGGCAATCGCCAATAGCCAATCACGCAGCGTCAAAGGCCCGTCCTAAATCTCAAAGCCCTAGAACAAAGCAGCACTCGTAAATCGTAAATCGTAAATCGTAAATCCAAACAAAGTATGACTCCCCAAGCTATAGGACTCATTGAAACGCGCGGCCTGGTCGCGCTCGTCGAGGGCACCGACGCCATGCTCAAAGCCGCCAACGTCGAACTGGCCGGCCCGATGACCCAGGTCGGCAACGCCCTGGTCACCTCGGTGGTCGTCGGCGATGTCGCCGCGGTCAAGGCAGCCACCGATGCCGGCGCCCAGGCCATTAAAGCCATCAAGGGCGAACTGGTCAGCGTGCACGTCATCGCCCGCCCGCACATGGACGTCGAGTTCGTGCTGCCGAAGAAGCCGGCGGCCAGGTAAGTGCGGAGCGGATGGTGCGGCGTGCGGAATGACCGCGCCCGCTCCGTTCCACGTAACACGCAGCACGCAGCACGTTCAACGCATCACCTTTCACGCCTATGTTCCTCGCGCGAGTTGAAGGTTCGGTCGTGGCCACCAAGAAGGACGCCTCCATGAGCGGCCGCAAGCTGCTGGTGCTGCGCCCGCAACTGGTGGACGACAAAGACCCCACAAAGTTCCGTCCCGGCGCCAATACCATCGTGGCCGTGGACAGCGTGGGCGCGGGCATTGGCGAGTTGGTCCTGTTCTGTCAGGGCAGCTCAGCCCGCCTCGCGCCCAATCTCAAGGACGCGCCCGTGGATGCCGTCGTTATTGGCATCGTGGACAGCGTGGACGTGCTCGGGAAGCAGATCTACAACGCGCGAACCTAGCTGCCAACGCCATGAGCGCCACGCTTAAAGCCGACCCGTCCGATGCGTCGGATCAGTCCGCTCCACATCTCCCGCCCAACTCCCTGTAACTGCCCTCTATGAGCGCCATCAATGAAGCCCTGATTCGTGATGTGGTCTCCGAAGTCCTTGGCCGCCTTGGCCAGGCGCCGGCGACCGCCACGCGTTCCGCTGCCCCGCAGCCAGAAACCTGCGCCTGCCGCCACAACGGCCATTCCTCCGGTTCCGCCGGGCTCGGCCACGGCAAGCACGGCGTCTTCCAGGATGCGAACGAAGCCTGCGCCGCCGCCCAGGCGGGCTTCTTCCAGCTCAGGGACAGGGGCGTCGCCGCCCGCGCCAAAGTGGTCGAGATCATCAAGGCCCTTGCTGAAGCCAACGCCGTCGAGTGGGGCCGCATCGAGCTGGAAGAGACGAAGATCGGTCGCCTCGACCATAAGATCGAGAAGCTGAAGATCATCAAGCTGGTGCCCGGCGTTGAGTGGCTGAACCCTTATGGCCGCAGTGGCGACCACGGCATCACGCTCGAAGAATACACGCCGTTTGGCGTCGTCGGCGCGATCACGCCTTCAACGCATTCCGTGCCCACGCTCAGCGGCAACATCATCAATATCGTCGCCGCCGGCAACGCCGTCGTTTTCAACGCGCACCCCTCGGCAGCGAAATGCGCGGCATTAGCCGTCCGCGCCTACAACCAGGCCATCACGCGGGAAACCGGGATCGAGAACCTGATCACGATCGTCGAGCAGCCCACCCTCGAGTCCTTCAAAGCCATCTGCGTCCACGAGGCCGTGCGCCTGCTCTGCGTCACGGGCGGCCCGGGCGTCGTGAAGGCGGCGATGCAGACCGGCAAGCGTGCCATTTGCGCCGGCCCCGGCAACCCGCCCGTCCTCGTGGACGACACCGCCTGCATGAAGCGCGCCGCCAAAGCGATTATCCAGGGCGCCGCGTACGACAACAACCTCCTTTGCATTGGCGAAAAGGAAGTCTTCGCGCTGGAATCCATAGCTGACAAGCTCATGGCCGAAATGGAGAAAGCCGGCGCGGTGCGGCTCAATCCTTCTCAGCTCGACCGCCTGAGCAAGGAAGCGTTCACATTCAAAGAGGGCCACGGGGCGGGCTGCCCCGAACCGGTCATCAACAAGGCGCTGATCGGCAAGGACGCCACAGTGCTCGCCAAAGCCGCCGGCGTCAGCGTGCCGGACAAGACCGAGCTGCTCTTCGCGGAGACCGACAAAGACCACGTGTTCGTGAAGGAAGAGCAGATGATGCCCTTCCTCCCCATCGTGCGGGTCAAGAGCGTTGAGGAAGGCATCGAAGCCTCCCTCGTTGCCGAGCATAACTACAAGCATACATCGATCATTCACTCGCACGACGTCGAGCACATGACGGCGATGGCGCGCGCGCTCGATACCACCTTGTTCATCAAGAACGGCCCGTCCATGTGCGGCCTCGGCCTCGGCGGCGAGGGTTACCTGAGCTACTCGATTGCCACGCCCACCGGCGAGGGCGTCACCAACCCGCGCACGTTCACCCGCACCCGCCGCTGCGTCATGGTGGACAACCTGCGCATTTACTAGCCATGTTCCTCGCCCGCGTTGAAGGCAACCTGACCGCAACACGCAAGCACCCAAGCCTGGCGGGCTGGCGCCTCATCATCTGCCAGCCCATCAGCCAGGACGGCGCGCCCGAAGGCGTGCCGCAGGTGGCCATTGACCCGCATGGCGCCGCCATGCATGAACGCGTCCTCATCTCCTCCGACGGCATGGCGGCCCGCAAAGCCGTCGGCGACGAACATAGCCCCGCCCGGTGGATGATCGTCGGCATCGTGGACGAGCAGGAGGGCGCATGAGGCTCGGCGCCGCCATAGGCCGGGTCACTCTGAGCAAGACCGTCCCCGCGCTCGTCGGCGCCCGCTGGCTCATCGTCAGCCCCTTCACCCGCGAACACTTCCAGCAAGGCACCATGCCGCCCACCGGCTTGAGCAAAGAACCCACGCTCGTCGTGTACGATGACCTGGGCGGCGGGGTAGGCCAGACCATCGGTTTCGTGGAGGGCCGCGAAGCCGCAGCCCCATTCGAACAGCCCACCCCGGTGGACGCCATCAATGCCGCCCTGGTGGACGAGATCTTCTACAATCCCCTCAAGCCATGAGACAGATCATCAGCGTCAGAGACCTGGAAGAGATGCTGCGCAACGGCAAGGATCTGCGCGCCCTGGATGGCGACGTGCTGCTCACGCCTTCCGCGCGCGACTTCCTGCGCGAACTCGACAACAACGGCAATCAGCGGGTGCAGGCAGCCGGCGCGGCGCGGCCATCCGAGCCCGCCCGGCCTGTGACCGCCCGCAGCTCGAAAGCCGAGATCGAAGCATTCCTGAACGCGCCGCACATCCATGACCTGAAGCTGCAGATCTGCGATATCGGCCGCCGCCTCTGGCAACGCGCTTACGTGGACGGCAATGGCGGGAACATCGCTATCCGCGTAGGCGAGGACCTCGTACTCTGCACGCCTACCCTCGTCTCAAAGGGCTTCATGAAGCCCGAAGACATGTGCCTGGTGGACCTGGAAGGCAACCAACTGGCAGGCGCGAAGAAGCGCACCAGCGAGATTCTCATGCACCTGCAGATGATGAAGCGCCAGCCGCGCGCGGTCGCCTCGGTGCATTGCCATCCGCCCTACGCCACGGCCTTCGCCGTAGCCGGCGTCGAGCCGCCCACGTGCATGATCCCCGAGTTCGAGGTCTTTGCCTCCGTGGCCATAGCTCCTTACCGCACACCCGGCACGCCGGAGATGGGGCAGCTCGTCGCCGACCTGGTGGACAAGCACAATACCATCCTCATGGCCAACCACGGCGTGGTCGCGTGGAGCCACAACAATGTCGAGGACGCCTACTTCAAGATGGAAATCCTCGAGGCCTACTGCCGCACGGTACTGGTCGCTTCGCAGCTAGGTAAACCGGTGCAGACCATGACCTCCGCCCAGCTCCAGGACCTGCTCAAGATCAAACAGAACCTGGGTATCCCCGACCCGCGCTTCGGCCTGAAAGAATGCGAGCTGTGCGACAACGCCGAATGGCGGCCCGGGGTGACCTGTGCCGTGCCGGATCGCGCGGGTGCTCCGGGCAGTGCCGCGGCCGCGCCGGACCCGGAGGCCGAGGCACTGGTGCAGGCCATTACCGACCAGATTATGGCGGGCGCGAAGTGAGCGCAGCCGGAGTATTGATCATGTGCGGGAGCACATACCCGGTCTCCTTGAGAACACCAGTCCCAATGGCGAATCAGGTCGCCACGATTGCTGGTGCTTTCGTGCGGGGAAACCTGCCGTGCACGACATCGTCCACCCAGATGTCCTCGTCGAGCTCCTCCCAGCGAAGCGCGCGGCCCTGCAGCCGAATCTGCGCCTTCTCCAATAAACCCTGTGGCGCATTGGCAAGCAGCGGGTACTTGGTAGCGGGAAAGCTCAGCAATCTCTGGTCGGTCAACTCCAGCCAGATGCGACGCCCCTCCACCCAGCAGCGAAGGGCTTGGGCAGCAGGCGCAGCGCTATTGTCCATGGATTCGAATATAGGCATCCAGCAGCTTTTGGCAATGTTCCTCGACCAGCCTTTGGATATCCCGCAGCTCTGCCGGGCTGTATCCGTAATTGGCAGCCAGCGCAATCGGCCTGAGCCAGAACTTGGCTTCCATGTCATCCCTCGCGACGTGGATGTGGGGAGGCTCGTCACCTTCCCGGCTGTAAAAATGGAACCGATACGGCCCAACCCGCAACACTGTAGGCATCGCCGCATTGTTAGCGCCACACGCATGCTGTCAATGCGGAAGCCGCACACGCGCCGATACTTCCAATCGATGAGCTTTCGCACCCCCACATGAAAACTCTCGACACCAAGCTGGCCGAAGTTAAAGCCAACCCTTCCTCCCGCGCGTTCATCATTGCCGACGCCAAAGACGCGGACATGGCATTCGGCGTCCGGGCTCCCGGGCCACGCTCTTACCTCTCTCTCCGCGGCGAACGGCCTGCCCGATTTTCACCGGAAGTGTGGACCCGCGAAGAGTACGGCTACCGCAACCTGCCCGAGTTCCTGGACATCATCCGAGAGGTCGTGCACCAGGGGCTGATCGATATCATGCTCATGTCGGCCTACGTGAATGAGCAGCTCACGATCAAAGAGGGGCTATTCCGCAACTCGCAGGTCACCCCGGCGGCGCGCGCCAACGACGCGACCGACGTCTGGGCCGTCCGCCACGGCTGCTACACGCGCGAGCCGGCCCAGCCGTTCCGCACCGCTACCATTGACCAGATTCAATGCGGGAAGATCGAGTGCGACCGCACCACGGACGCTTTCCCGGGCGCCAACCTGGGCCTCTACTCCGTCACGTTCGTCAATGACCTGGAGCAGGACAGGGAAACGCTGCTCGCCTTCAAACGCTTCCGTGAAGAGGCCGAGCGCAAGAAGTTCCGTTACTTCCTGGAAGTCTTTGATCCGAATGTCAGCAGCGGCGTGCCCCCGGAAAAGCTCGGCGAGTTCATCAACGACAACATCGTGCGCGCTCTGGCCGGGGTCCCCGAATCCGGGCGGCCCCTGTTCCTGAAGATCGTCTATCACGGGCCGCGAGCGATGGAGGAGCTGGCGCAATACGACCCCAACCTCGTGGTGGGCATCCTGGGCGGCAGCGCGGGCACCACCTACGACGCCTTCCGCCTCATCCATGACGCGCAGAAGCATGGCGCGCGCGTGGCCCTCTTCGGCCGCAAGATCAACAATGCCGAGCACCAACTCGCATTCGTAGAAATGCTGCGCCTGATCACCGACGGCAAGGTCTCGCCCGAGGAAGCCGTCCGGGCCTATCACGGGGTGCTCCAGGCCAAAAACATCAAGCCTAGGCTGCCGCTGGAGAAGGACCTCGAATTAACTGACCAGGCCATGAGCTATGACGGCGCGGGCGCCGCGCGCTCCACGGCAAAGCCGGTTGCGGTGGCGCGCTCGGCGCCCCCGCCGTCGCCCGCCGCCACCCTATCCGCCTCCTGGCCCGTCCTGGCCAACGGCACGCCCAACTTCGAGAAAATGGACTCCGCCCAGCGCCGCGCCTACGACCTCCACCGGCTGACCCGGAAGTTCGGCTAAGCCTTGCGCGTCGGAGGCACCGGCGCGGGCCTCCGACTTCGCGCTACCGCCGGGCTCGGTGCGCGTTGTAGTGTCCCGTAAATGGACACCCACGCCTGCCGGCACCGCGCCGTTACCCCGCCGTATGCACACCGTTACCTCGCCGTAGAACCTCTAACTTCAAGTTAGAGGTTCTACGGCGAGGTAACGGTGTGCATACGGCGGGGTAACGGCGAAGATAGGGGGAAAGCCGGCTGGGCATGCAGATATGGGTCATTTTGGGCACGGCTCAAAGGTGGCTCCGGTTGACCGACTGCGCGATGGCTGTTTCTCGCCGGTGCCTGGCCCTGATGCGGCGTTGGAGCTCGAACAGCAGGGCGAGCACGAAGAGCAGGAGGTACCACGGGGTTTCGTAAACGGCTGCGGCTGCCTGACTTGCCAATATGGGCGCATTGGCGGCCACTTTTTGATAGATGCTCTTCATGCTCCAGGGCGCGACGGGCTCGGGGGCAGGCTCAGGCCGGGCAGGGACCGCCAGCGGGAGCTGGGGCTTGCCGGGGACGGGGTATTCGGGGGGCGCGGCGGCTGGGCCAGTTTCGGGTTCGGGACCGCCCACGAACCTGTTGGCGGAGTGCCCGGCACTGACGACCCAGTTGCCGAGGGTTGCATTGGTGCCGAATCGGTTGGTGTACACCTGCAGGCGGGGAGCACCTGACCGCGGGATGGTGAATCCGCCGCTCACTGGCTGGCAGGCTTCGGCTTGCTGGCCTGGTGCTCCCGGCGAAGAGGAGGGGTCTAACGTCGGCATGTGCAGGCTTGCGGCAGCCACGCCGGCATTGGTGATGGCGAACATCCCGTCGAGCTGCTTCACATGGCCGTCGGCGAACAGGACGTTGCCTGCGTAGTGGTGCAACTCCTCGGTCCACATCAGCCGGCGGTAGGTGCCGACGCGGGCAATGCTGCCAAAGGCCGGAAACACGTTGCGGTTCCCGGCCAGGGGTGAGGATGGACTGCCGTACTCAGGCGTACCCGCCGCAAAGTAGCTCAGGTTGTCGTTCTGAAACCCGGCGAAGTTGGTGGCTGCGTGGCGGGTGTCGGCCGGGCAGTTCAGCACTTTGGGCGTGGACAGCTCGTTCGAGAGGGGCAGGAAATACTTGTAGGAGAAGTAAAAGGCGCCGGTCATCGAGTTGGCGGCCTGGACCAGCTCGAGCACGCCGCCATCGTTGGTGGAGACCTCGGTGGGATAGCGGTCATGGTGGTCGTGGGCAAAGCTTTGGTAGCCAAACCCGGTCTGGTGCAGATTATTGACGCAGTAAAGGCGCTTGCCCTTGGCATAGCCGTTGCGTAGTCCCGGCAGCGCCAACGCCGCGAGGATAAGCACAATGGAGATGCTGCACAGGAGTTCAACCAGCGTGTAACCCCGCCTGCTCCACGCGCCCCCGGGAACTTGGAAAGACGCCTTCATAATTCCCCGATCTGGGCGGCATTGTAGCTAATTACCGCTTTCGGTGTCAACCGGGAAACGGACGGGCGTCGTTGGCGCGGCGCATCCGGGAGAAGCACGAAATCCGAAGCACGAAACCCGAAACAAATTCCAAGGCTCAAAGCTCAAATGCTCAAAGCTCACGCCGGCCGCAGGTTTGGGTCATTGCTCATTCGAGCCTTGGCATTTGTTTCGGATCTCGGGTTTCGGGTTTCGGGCTTTCGTATTCACCGGGCGGGCTGCTGCACGCGCATGTGCTGCCGCGAATCGGGTCGCCGGGAAGCGCGGCCACTGATACCTTGAGGTCAGGCATGTTAGTGGCCGAAGGTATCCGCAAGAAGCTGGTGACCCTGCCGCATAAACCGGGCATCTACCTGATGCGCGACCGCTTCGGCACGGTCATTTATGTCGGCAAGGCCCGCGACCTCCGCAAGCGCGTGAGCCAGTACTTCCAGCCCTCCCGCAAGCTGGGCTGGGACCTGAAGTTCAAGGCGCTGGTGGACGCCATTCATGACTTTGACTTCCACGTGGTGCGGAGCGAGCCGGAGGCCTTGCTGCTGGAAGGGAAGCTCATCAAGGAGTTCCACCCGCGCTACAATGTGAGTTTCCGGGACGACAAGCGATTCCTGATGGTGAAGGTGAACCTGAACGATCCCATCCCGCGGTTCACCCTGACGCGCCTGCGGCAGGACGACGGGGCGCGCTACTTCGGGCCGTTCCCGAACTCAGGGGCCTTGCGCAGCACACTGGCGCTGGTGCGCCACCAGTATCATTTGCGCGGCTGCCGTCCGCTCACCCCGACGGAAAGGGATTACCGGCATTGCCTTTATGCGCACCTGAAATACTGCACGGCGCCCTGCATCGGCAATGTGAGCCGCGAGGAGTACCTCCAGCAGGTGAAGGCGGCGTGCGACTTCCTCGAAGGGCAATGCGCCGAGATGCAGGAGAGCCTCGAAGCCGAAATGAAGAAGGCGGCGGCGGCCCAGGATTACGAGCGGGCGGCGGAGCTGCGGGACATGCTGGCCGACCTGCGCAGCACCACTCGGAAGGTGAACCGCTTCGAGCGGGTTCCGTACAGCCTGCCCATTGCCCTTGACCCGGAGAAGGACCTGGCCGAGCTGGCGACCGCCCTTGGCCTGGAGGCCCCGCCCGAGCGGATCGAGGGCTTCGACATTTCCAACATCAGCGGTACCTTCAAGGTGGCTTCGATGGTGAGCTTCCGTAAAGGCCGCCCGGACAGGTCGAACTACCGCCGCTTCAAGATCCGCACGGTGGAAGGGCAGGACGATTTCGCCTCGGTAGCGGAGGTGGTGCGGCGCAGGTACACGCGTGTGCTGAAGGAATCGACCGCGCAGGGCGCAGTATCTCCGGTTGCCGCGCTTGCGGACGACAGCACTGCGCCGGCGGCCAAGGCCAGCCCCGACGCTGCGGTGCGGCTGACGCCGACTCCGCCCGCCGCCCTCCCTGACCTCATCCTGATCGATGGTGGCAAGGGTCAACTCAACGCGGCTTGCGCCGAACTGGAGAAACTGGGGCTGGCGCACATACCGGCGATTGGCCTGGCGAAGGAGTTTGAGGAGATCTACCAGCCCGGCGAGAAGGAGCCCCTCCGGTTGTCGCACGAAAGCGGCGCGCTGAAGCTTCTCCAGCGCGTGCGGGATGAATCGCACCGGTTCGCCAACACTTACAATGCGCAGCTCCGCCTGCGCAAGATCTCGGAAAGCATTCTGGATGAGTTCCCCAATATCGGCGAGCGGCGCAAGGCGGCCCTGCTGAAAAAGTTCGGCTCAGTGCAGCGCATGCGCCTGGCCAGCGTCGAGCAGATTGCCGCCGTGTCCGGCTTCGGCGGCAAAGCGGCGGCTGAACTGAAGGCGTTCCTCGAGGCGCGGCAGCAGGAGCCTTGAGGCGCCCAGCGGCGCGGCACTATCTAGTAGCGCAAGCCTCCGGCTTGCGGCTGTCCCGGCAAGCGTCCCGCTTGCCGCTGGGAAGCGTAACTGACGCCAACCTGGCAGGTTTGCGGCGGCAACCCAGAGGGTTGCCGGGACGGGCGCAAGCCGGAGGCTTACGCTACTACTCAATGGCCGCGCCGCCAGGGCCGATTTAGGGCGTGCCAAATCGCCAAATCCGTGGCTACCTAGTAGCAGGATGAACATTCAAGTGGCGGTCCTATGCGACGCGGCGACGGACGACAATGGGAAGCTCAACCTGCTGGGGGCGTTCGACACGATCTATACCCAGAAGCTGCCGGCCATTCATCCTCAGTGCTCCATTGCCCTGCGCGTGACCTTCTCCAGCGATGACGAAGGCAAGCACATGATCACGGTCAATTTCGTGGACGCGGATGGCCATCCCATCGCCAAGTTCCCTCCCATCCCGGTCGAGGTGGCGCTGCCGGAGGACATGCACTTTGGCACGCGCAACTTCATTGTGAATATCCAGCAGTTGAAGTTCGACGAGCCCGGGCTCTACTCGATTGACGTGTTACTGGACGAGGCGCCGCAGGCCAGCATCCCGCTGCTGGTGCGGCACAACCCGCCGGCGGCGGCGACCTAACCCGCATTTCCCGCTTCTTTTCCGGTGCCGCGGTGCTAGATTGCGCGACATGCGCACGGCCATTTACCCGGGCAGCTTTGATCCTATTACCAACGGTCACCTGGATGTCCTGCAGCGGGCCGCCAAGCTGTTCGACCGGGTCATCGTAGCGGTTGCCCAGAGCGATCCCAAACACCCGTTGTTCAGCCTGGAAGAGCGGATGCAGATGGTGGCCAAGGCCGTGCGGACGATGCCCAACGTGGAGGCGGATTCCTTCCAGGGTCTGCTGGTGGCCTACGTGGAAAAGCGCTCGGCGCAAGCCATCGTGCGCGGGCTGCGGGCCGTATCGGACTTTGAGTTTGAATTCCAACTGGCGCTGATGAATCGTAGATTAAACGAGCGCGTGGAGACGATTTTCATGATGCCGAAAGACACTTACACCTTCCTCAGTTCCCGGATCGTAAAAGAGATGGCGCAACTGGGGGGTGACGTGAGCCCATTTGTGCCGGCGCACGTCCGGACGGCCCTGGCGGCGAAATTCAGCCGCGCGCCGGCCTAGAAAGGAGCCTTATGCCATTATTGGTTAACCTGCGCCATTTGCAGGCGCACGATGCCCATCTCAAGGGCGAGCTGTCAGTCGAGGATTTAGATATCGACTCGCGGGACGAGGTCATCCAGGTAACCCAGCCGCTCCGCTACGACCTGGAAGTGCAGAAGGTCGAAGGCGGCCTGCTCGTGCAGGGGAAGTTGCACCTGCTGCTGGACTGCCAGTGTGTCCGCTGTTTAAAGGCCTTTCAGCAGGCACTGGATCTTAAGCCGTGGACGATCCTGGTGCCGCTGGAGGGCGAGGAGAAGGCGCCTGTGGTTAGCGATTGCGTGGACTTGACGCCCTTTGTGCGGGAAGATATTCTGCTGGAGTTTCCGCGGCATCCGCTTTGTAATGCGCAGTGCCGCGGTCTGCCCAAAGCGCCGAGCGGCAACAAACACAAGCCCGGTGGGCCCGATCCGACGGATGTCGGTTCGCCGGCCTGGGCTGAGCTAAACAAACTGAAGTTCTGATAGGAATTGACTTATGGGTGTCCCGAAGCGAAAGCCGTCGAGAAGCCGCCAACGCATGCGCCGCGCGTATAACAGCGCGCTGACCTTGCCGCAGCTCAGCACGTGTCCGCAGTGCGCCGCGCCTTACGTGCCGCACCGCGTCTGCCCTGCCTGTGGGTACTACAAAGGCCGCCAGGTCATCACTGTGACCGCCGGCGCTTAAGCGCCGCGGTCTGCCCCTTCAGCCTGTCGGGGCCGGTTCGTCTATGCGAATCGCAGTGGATGTGATGGGTGGCGACCACGGATGCGGGGTCGTCATCGAAGGTGCCAAGCGTGCGCTGCAGACCGAACGGCGAATCACGGCGCTTTACCTGGTAGGCAACCGGGCCGAAATCCATTCTGCCCTGCCCCAGAGGGGGTTCCGCGACCATCGGGTGCGGGTGATCCATGCCAGCGAGGTGGTGACGATGACGGACAAACCTACCGCCGCCCTGCGGCGGAAGAAGGATTGCTCGATCTGGCGGGCCATGGAACTCGTCCACGACGGCAAGGCCGACGCGGTGATCTCGCCGGGCAACACCGGGGGTATCTTCGCCGCCGCCACCCTGAAGCTGGGGCGCATTCCCGGCGTGGACCGGGGGGGCATTGCCACCGTCATTCCGACAGCGGACCACGCCTTCGTGCTGCTGGACGCCGGTGCCAATATTGAATGCAAGCCCATCCACCTGGCCCATTACGCGATCATGGGCAGCATCTATGCCCGCGCGGTCCTGCATTACGAGAACCCGCGGGTCGGCATTCTGAGCATCGGGACGGAAGAGGGAAAAGGCAACGAGCTGACGCTCGAGGCCTACAGGCTTTGCAAGCAGCTCGATCTGAACTTCATCGGCAATGTCGAGGGGCACGACCTCTTTGGCGGGCGGGTGGATGTGGTCGTGTGCGACGGCTTTGTGGGTAACGTGGTGCTCAAAACCGCGGAGAGTCTGGCTGCGGCAATATTCACGATGCTGCGGAACGAGTTGGCGGTCAGCCCGCGGCGCCAGTTGGGCGCGCTGCTGGCGCACAATGCTTTCCGCACGATCAAGCGCCGCCTGGACCCTGAGGGCGCCGGCGGCGCGCCGTTGTTGGGCTTTAACGGCGTCGTCATGAAGGCACACGGTTCCTCCCGCGAGCGCGCCATCGCCAACGCCATCCGGGTCACCGCCGAGACCCTCCACCACCATGTGAACCAGGTCATCGCGGAAGAAGTCGCCAAGGCCAATGAGCGCCTGCAGGTCGCCGAGACGCCGGTTCCGGCGCCCGCGCCCGCATGAGCGCGCACGTGCCGGCCTTCTCAGGAGCAGCCTCCAGCCCGAGCGGCCGGGGGACACCCCTGCTTGGTCCTCGGCTTCCCAAACCCCCGCGCGGATTGTGACGTCCGCGCCCCAAAGAGGCTCCAGATGCCAACCCCATGACTCCAACCTCCACTGCTCGGTTCAGAAATCCCAGAGCCAAATACAACTTCCAAGGCCGCACCTGCTCGATTAGCGGAGTCGGCTCCTACGTCCCGCCAAAGGTCCTGTCCAATGCGGACCTGGAGAAGCTGGTGGATACCTCGGACGAATGGATCACCACGCGCACGGGGATCAAGGAGCGCCGGCTGGCGGCCAAAGGTGAGTACACCTCCGACCTGGCCGCCCAGGCCGCCGTCCGCGCCATGCAGAAGGCGGGAGTTACCGCGGAACAGATTGACCTCATCGTCGTGGCGACCATCACGCCCGACATGCCCTTTCCCTCAACCGCCTGCCTCGTGCAGCGGAAGATCGGCGCCTACCGCGCGGCGGCCTTCGACCTGGAAGCCGCCTGCTCGGGATTCATCTACGGCCTGGAAATCGCCCAGCAGTTCATCATGTCGCGCACCTATGACACGGTGCTGGTCATTGGCGCCGAGAAGCTCTCGTCCATCGTAGATTGGAAAGACCGTAACACGTGCGTGCTGTTCGGCGACGGCGCCGGCGCGGCGGTGCTCCAGAACCGGCCCAATTCGCACGGGCTGCTGACCGCCGTGATGGGGGCGGACGGACGCAAGGCCGACCTGCTGTTTATGGCCGCCGGCGGCAGCCGCTGCCCGGCGAGCACGGAATCGGTTGCTGCCCGCCTGCATTACCTCCGGATGGAGGGCCGGGAGACCTTCAAGAACGCCATCCAGGCGATGCAGACCGCAGCCGAGGAGGCTTTGCGGCGTTGCGAGATTGATATCACTCGCATCAAATGCATCATTCCCCACCAGGCCAACCGCCGGATCGTGGATGCCGTGTGCCAGCGCCTCGGGGCCAGACAGGACCAGTTATTCGTCAACCTTCACAAATACGGCAACACCTCGGCGGCTTCGGTTGCCATCGCCCTGGATGAGGCCGTGGCTTCCGGCCGAGTGCTGCGCGGGGACCTGATCCTGCTCATCGTCTTCGGCGCGGGCCTGACGTGGGGTGCGGCGGTGATTGAGTGGTAAGGCCGCGTGCGAGTTCAACTCGCCACGCCGCAACAAGTCGGCGCTCGCGAGCGGCGCCCCTGGACCGCAAGCCGTCCTCGGCTCGCAGCGCTCGCCTTAACTTATCGCTGCGAGCCGGGGACGGCTCGCCGCCCCGCCGCACAGATGGCAAGCTTATAAGCCCCACTTGACGACTTTTGCTAATGTGGTATTCTCCTGATGCAATATGAGCGCGAGAAAGATCGACCACGCGGGCCCGCTTCACCAACTCACCGTTGAAGCGCGCCAGATGCGGCTCAACCTGTCCCCCAACTCGGTAGTCATCCATAAGAACGGCATCGAGTTTCGCAGCGCGGCTCCCTTCGCGGCGT
>Ga0335069_10005299_pt1 | contig 18995 bp, 9 predicted proteins | sample Lox_Sample_11_FD_206714 | JGI IMG/M metagenome (GOLD analysis project Ga0335069, IMG submission 206714) | Soil microbial communities from Loxahatchee National Wildlife Refuge, Florida, United States - Lox_Sample_1.1 | ecosystem: Environmental > Terrestrial > Soil > Wetlands | place: USA: Florida... | reverse complement strand
AGGCCACGCAGAAGGACCAGGACATCTACGTCAGCGGCTCCATCGACAACCAGACCACGCCCGACTTTCATAACGTGGTGCGCTACGGGCTGGCGCGGAAGAGGGAGCAGTATTCGCTGTGGCAGATGAGCGGCAGCGGTTCCTACGATGCCTACGGCAACTCGCTCGGATACGTGGTGACCATCCACGGCGCCAATGACTCATCGGCTACCGGACGGGCAGTCCTCGACTACGCCCAGGACTATCCCTTCCGCTATCAGCTGGTCTCCAATCGCGATCAACTCGTCTATCAGGGTGACTACCGCTTCACGCCGCACCTCACCGGGCTCATCGGCTTCCATTACGAAGACGAGCGCGGCAGCGAAGTCGTGCCCTCGTATGGCTCCAACGAAACCACCGGGCGCTCCAACTACGATTACCTCGCCGCGGTGCACGGCGACTTCAAAGGCCGATTCTTCTATACGCTCGGCGGCAGCCTTGAGCACTACTCGCTGTTCGGGGTCGAAACCACGCCGCGCGCCGGCTTCACCTGGTATGTGTTGCGCCCGCGCAAGGGAGCCTTCAGCGGCACGCGCATCCTCTTCAACTATGGCGACGCGGTGCGCGAGCCCGCTCTCACCGATGAATTTGGCTCACTCTATAAGGTCCTCGTTGACAACGGCTTTCAGTCCACCGCGCAGCAACTGCACATTGGGCCGCTCGCCGCGCCGTTTGCCCGCATGTACGACGGCGGTGTGGAGCAGGCCTTCCTGAGCGATCGAATCATGCTTCGTGTCCGCTATTTTCATAACGAGTTCGGCAAGCAGATCGAATATGTCGGCGGCCACCTGCTGCCCAGCCTGCTGCCCAGCCTGCTGCCCGGCCTCACCCCCGAACAGCAGCAGCAACTCATCAACGCGCTGGGCTACTACTACACCAACGACTACGGCCTGGCGGTGAATACCCAGGCATTCCGCGCCCAGGGCATTGAGACAACCGTCGAGGGAGGCATCGGCCGCAACATCTTCCTGCGCGGCGGCTACACCTATCTCGATGCCGTGGTGCAGCGCTCGTTCGACAGCGACAACGAAGCTCTCGCCGGCGGTAACGCTCCCACCTGGAACGGCATTCCCATCGGCGCCGTCTCGCCGCTGGTCGGCGCGCGTCCCTTTCGCCGCCCGCCCCATACGGGCTTCATCAGCGGCAACTACGCGCACCGCAAATACACGGCCATGCTCGACATGGCCTTCGCCAGCCGCAGCGATGACTCCACCTTTCTCGCCTACTCCGATGCCAGCGGCGGCAACAGCCTCCTGCTGCCCAACCGCAATCTCGACTACGGCTACGCCAGGATCGATCTGGGCTTCAGCTATCAATTGAATTCCTGGCTGGGCTTTTATGGAATCTCGGAAAACCTGACCAGCAGCCAGCACATGGGGCCGATCGGTTATCCCACCCTGCCGCTCATCGTCCGCAGCGGCGTGCGTCTGCAGTGGGGCAGAGAGAGCAGGTAACCGGGCATTGGACGGAGTGCTTCGAGGGGCCGCGGGCAAATGCCGCGGCCTTTCCCTGTTGGCCGGCATTTCTGTGAGCTCTTCATCCGTGTGGACGAATCCAATCTATCGAATCCAGGCTCTCGAATCAGGCTGGGTTCGCGCTGGCTCGTTTCCTGACGGCCATCTGTGGCCCATCGCATGGAAAGACGAAGGATCATCATGGACCATCATGGATTGAGATGCGGGTTTGCGATTCCGATGCTTTGCGCCGCGTTGCTGAGCGTGCCGGGAACACAACTGGCGCAAGCACAAGCCGGCAAGGCTTGGGAGATTCTCAAGGCGGGGCTCGGCGATTCCAACACCGAAAGGCGAGCGGCTGCGACCTCAGTGCTTGGATTGATGGTGAACAACGCCGACGCGCAGGCACTTGCCCGGAAGGGGCTCAGCGATGAGAAGCCGGAGGTGCGAGCGGCGGCAGCCGGCGCGCTGGGCGACATGCGGGCAAAGGGCGCGATTCCCGAACTCAAGAACGCTATTCAGGACAAGGATGTGTCGGTGGTGCTGGCGGCCGCGCATGCGCTTTACGTGTTGAAGGATCCTTCAGGCTACGAGGTGTATTACGCGATTCTGACCGGGCAAGAGAAGAGCGGCAACTCGCTGATAGGCGAACAGAAGAAGACGTTGAGCGATCCGAAGAAGTTGGAGCAATTGGGCGTCGAAGGCGGCCTGGGATTGATTCCATTCGCCGGACTGGGGCTGAGCGCTCTGAGAGCGGTGACGAAGGATGACGCATCGCCGGCGCGCGCGGCCGCGGCAAAACTGCTGGCGACGGACCCGGATGAGCGCTCGGGTGAAGCGCTGGCGCAAGCGGCCCTCGATAAGAGCTGGATTGTGCGGGTGGCCGCGCTGCACGCGATTGCAGAGCGCGGCGACGTTGCGCTGGAGCTGCGCGTGGAGGGCGGCATGGATGATCAGCAGTACCAGGTGCGATATGCCGCCGCGGCCGCGGTGCTCCACCTGAATGACCTGAAGAAAGCCAGGGGGTCGAAGCCGGGCAAATGAAAAGAGAGGCGTCTTTCGTGAGGAAGGCGCCTCTTCTTGTCCGCGGCAGTGGGTGCGCTCAGTACGTCAACTGCAGCTCGAGGCCGGCTCCGGTATCCGGCACCAGCGCGGTGATGCGATGATGCTCGGCATCGAACGCGGTCGAGATCTGCGCCGCCTTGGAGCCATCCAATGCCGATGCACTGGCCTCCGTCGCCGGTTTGTTCACGCCGTACACTTCCACCTGCAGCAGCTTCCACCACGGCGCATAGCTGCCTTCCGGCCTGGCCACGGTCACAATGATCCCCTGCGCCGACAGCCTGCATGTGAAGGTCTCGCGCAGGAAGTCGCCCCGCTTGTAGGCGAAGCTCACTCCGTCGTCCAGATAGAGGCTGCCTTTGCAGTCCTTGTTGAAGCCCATCGGCGGATAGACACGCAGGGTCAAAGGTCCCTGAGGCTTCTCGTCCGTGCTCTGCACCAGCGGTTGCTCGGGCACAATGGCGCCGGCGCGCACGAACACGGGCAGCGTATCGAGATTGCGCTGCTCATGCACGCCCGGAGGCGCTTCGGTGTTGTCGATGGCCTTGTGGGTCACGCCGCCCTCGACCCTGGCGCCGGTCCAGTAGTCGTACCAGCCCACCGGCGGAAGGGTGGCGAAGAAGTTGTCCATCTCGTCGGGATACGGGCTGTGCGCGACGAGCAGGTCGGGGCCAAGCAGGAATTCGTTGTCGATGGTGGCGTCGATGCCCTGGCTGGCGCCGGCTTCCGCGGGGAACTCGAGGAACAGCGGCCGCATGATCGGCAGTCCTGTCCGGCTCATCTCCTCCGTAGTCGTGTAGAGGTAGGGCAGCAGACGGTATCGCTCCTCAATGTACCGCCGGCGAATGGTCAAATCCTCCGGCGTTCCGTTCTCCCACGGCTCCTGCGGATTGGTGCCCTTTGCGGTGTGGTCGCGATCGATGGGCTGGAACGCCGCGATCTCGAGCCATCGTGTCAGCAACTCCGGCTGCGGTGAGCCGGCAAATCCGCCCACGTCCGCGCCGCTCATGGCAAACCCGCTCAGCCCCAGGTTCAGCAGCTGCGGCGTGGTCTGGCGCAGATGATTCCAGGTGCTCGAATTGTCCCCGGTCCACGTGACTGCATAGCGCTGCCCGCCTGCAAAGCTGGCGCGCGTCATCACAAACGGCCTCGTGTCCGGCGCCAGCTTCAGCAGTCCCTCGTAGGTGCCGCGGCTGTTCTCCATCCCGAAGATGTTATGGATCTCGAGGTGCGTCGCCGTGCGCGTCGTGAATCCCGGCTCCTCGATGCGATGCTGCACATCGTCCGGCATGGTCTTTGAAGGAACCAGGAACACCGCCGGCTCGTTCATGTCGTTCCAGAAGCCGGCCACGCCCTGTTTCAGGAAATCGGAGTAGAGCGTACCCCACCACTCGCGCGATGCCTGGCGGGTGAAATCCGGAAAGACCGCCTTGCCCGGCCACACCACGCCCACAAAAGTCGATCCGTCCGGATTCTTGACGAAGTGATCGCCGGCCTTGCCCTCGTCGTAGGGCTTGTAGCCGGCGTTGGGCAAATCGGCAATGTGCAGATCGGTAATGACAACGGTCTTCAGGTGCTGCGCCTTCAGGTCCTGGACCATCTGCTCGAAATGCGGAAACCTGTCCGGGTCCACCGTGAACGGGCGATTCTTCAACTGGTAATCGATGTCGAGCCAGATCACATCGGCGGGAATGTGTTCGCTGCGCAACTGGCTGGCCACGCGCCGCACATCCGATTCCGGATAGTAGCTGTAGCGGGACTGTTGAAAGCCCAGAGACCAGAGCGGCGGCAGCGGGGTCTTTCCTGTCAGCCACGCCCACGATTCAACCACCGTCTTTGGCTCAGGCCCGTACAGAATGTAGTAGTCGAGCGGCCCGTTCTCCGATCCGAACGAGTAAGCGTCGCGATACTCCTTGTTGAAGTCGAAGCTCGCGCGCCACGTGTTGTCGAGAAAAATTCCCGCGCAGATGCCGGAACGGAAGGTGATGAAGTACGGAATCGATTTGTAGATCGGGTCGGTCGACTCCTGCCATCCAAACGCATCGGTGTTCCAGTCAATGAAAGCTTCATTGCGCCGGTCAAGCGGGCCGGGCTTGTCGCCCAGTCCGAAGTAGTGTTCGTTGGCGGGCGACTTCATATACACACGAAACGACTTGCCGTGAAACTCGATCGGCCGCCCCGGAAAATCCTCGGCGATCACATGCCCGGCCTGATCGGTCACGTGCAGTTCCATGGGATCGCGATGAATCGCAACATGCAGCTTGTCGGTCTTGAACCCGACCGAAGTCCCGCTGTTTTCCTGCGTGACCGGCGTTGCCGCCTCTCTCGCCTCCCGCAGCACGGCCCACGATGCGTCTTCAGGCAACTGTCCGTTCGCGCCCACGCGCACGCGCAGCACGTCGTCGCGCAATGCGGTAATCTGCAGGATCGCGGGCCCGGAGTGGATTTCGATTCCGTTGGAGAGCGGCCGGGAAGCGGTGACCCGGTCCAGACGGACGAACGCTGGCTTCTGTGGCGTTTCGCCGGTCAGTTTCGCTTCAGTGGTTGCGGCTAGAAACAGGATTCCAAGTACAACAAAGACAACGCGCCTTGCGCTTGGCACTCAGCACCTCATGGGAGCTAAATTGACCATCGCAAGCAAGAATACCCGATTCGCGGTGCCTGAGTGTCTTCTTTCAAGCAACCATTCTCGCATTCGATAAGGAAAGTCCTTGACACAACGTTCCGGCCAGTGTTTCCTACCAATATCAATCGATCTTTGGGGGGGATTGGGCCCGGACTCGGAACGGAGCGAGGGACCGTTGACATTCCCCCAAGTCATCCGCGACTTCCCATCTGCCTTTCCGCCGAAAACCTAAACCCAGCCATCTCTTCCCTCGGCATCGAGCGCCTCTGCCGCTTCCTGCGTCCGGGCCAGAAACGCAACTTCCTCCGCCGTCTCCGGCTTCATCGATCCCAGATTGATGGCAACATTCGAGAGCGCGCCTTCGAGTGCGGCCCTTGCGAGTGCTGTTGCGGTGCTCAGGTCCGATCCCATGTTGGGATTGGTGATGGGCTTGAGCGTAGCCACAATCCGTCCCGCCTCGGCGGCCTTCTGCGCCACGCCCAGCGGAACGCTCGTGGCCTGCTGCAGGGCGGCGTTGATCGTGCGCGCGCCGTCGGCGGCCTCGCGGGCGGCTTTGTAGGCCTTCATCACCACGTTGTAGGACTCGGCATCGGCATCGATCGCCTGCTTCAGTTCCTCGCGCAACTGGCCCAGGCGGCCGATCGCCTCGCTGAGTTGAGACTCGTATTGCAGGTACGCCTTCTTGCCGCGCGACATGGCGGCGACCATGTGGGCAAGGCCGGCCGCCATGGCGCCCGCCGCCGCCGCCGCGCTGCCCCCGCCGGGCGTGGCTGTCGGCGCAGCCAGTTGCTCAATGAACGGCTCGATGCCCGCGCGCAATCCGCCCACTGCCGTCTTTCCGCCCATCACTGCGGCCAGCCGGTTCTCGAGGATCAGCGACGAATCGAAGCTCTCCACCTGCAGGAACCATTCCGCAGCCTGCTCCAGCGCCAGCTTCGGAATCAGTCCCACAATCTCGCTCGACGTCGGCGCCACGCCATAGCGCGCGGCCTCGCGCTTCACAAACTCGAAGACGCGATGAATCGGCGTTTGCTCAAAGTCCGTGAGGTTCATCGAAACCTGCGCCTGCCCGCGCACCAGGAACCCCGCGCCCTTCACAAACCGCAGTCCGCCCGTCGAGAAGCGCACCGCCTTGGCGATCTTCTTCGCAATATCGACGTCCGCCGTGTTGAGAAATACGTTATAGGCAACCAGGAACTTGCGCGCTCCCACCACCGTTGCGCCGGCCGTGGGATGCACGCGCGGCTCGCCAAAGTCCGGCTTGCGCGCGGGATTGGCGGCGATGTCGTCGCGAAGGCCCTCGAACTGACCGCGGCGGATGTTCTCCAGATTCTGCCGCTCCGGCGAAGTCGCCGCGGCTTCGTAGAGGTAAACGGGAATCGCGTACCGCTTGGCGATCTCCGCGCCCACGTGCCTGGCCATGGCAACGCAGTCTTCAATCGTCACGCCCTCGATGGGGATGAACGGCACCACGTCGGCCGCGCCCATGCGCGGATGCGCGCCCCGGTGCTGCGTCAGATCGATCAGCTCGGCTGCCTTGCCCACACCGCGGATGGCGGCTTCCTGAATCGCGTCGCGCTCGCCCACAAGCGTGATGACGCAGCGATTGTGATCGGCGTCCATCTCGCGATCGAGCAGATACACGCCGGGAATCTTCATGGCTTCAACGATGGCATCGACCTTGGCCTTGTCACGGCCTTCGGAAAAGTTCGGAACGCATTCAACAAGAGTGTTGGGCACAAATAGAGGATAAAGGCGCGGGTTCGACCGGCACAATTGGAAGCCGCGTGGGAAAGAGGCGAACGGGCGTGGAATCCACGGTGACGGGGCGCGGATGGAGTGGGATGTGGGTTAGGGGCGGGTGGCGAGGGGAATATGATTTTGGTTTGGGGCTTTGCCTGGCTCACGATGCGGATTGGAACAGCAGATTCCCTCCGGGAATGACAGACAGAAAAGCAACAGCAACCGCAGATCCTTCGTTCGGGATGACACCCGTTGGTGGATGATACTGATCCGTTGGATGATCCGGTTGGCTATGGAAGGGAAACGATGAATCCAGTGGTTACGGTTCCGACGATTCGCGCCCCGCGCGGCAGCCAGTTGCGCTGCAAGGGCTGGCAGCAGGAGGCCGCGCTGCGCTGCCTGATGAACAACCTCGATCCCGAAGTGGCCGAGCGACCATCGGACCTCGTCGTCTACGGCGGCATCGGCAAGGCGGCGCGCAACTGGGACTGCTACCACGCCATCGTCCGCGAGCTCCAGAATCTCGGCAATGAGGAAACGCTGCTGGTACAGAGCGGCAAGCCGGTGGCCGTGTTTCCCACGCACGACATGGCGCCGCGCGTCATCATCGCCAACTCCAACCTGGTGGGCAAGTGGGCCAACTGGGAGCATTTCCACGAACTCGATCGCAAGGGCCTGATGATGTACGGCCAGATGACCGCGGGAAGCTGGATCTACATCGGCACGCAGGGCATTCTGCAGGGGACGTTCCAGACATTTGCGGCCATGGCGGAGCGGCACTTCGGCGGCAGCCTCAAAGGCAGGCTGGTCGTCACCGGCGGCATGGGCGGCATGGGCGGCGCGCAGCCGCTTTCGGTCACGCTCAACGACGGCGTCGTGCTGTGCATCGAGGTGGATCGCACGCGCATTCAGCGCAGGCTCGACACGCGCTACTGCGACACTCTCGCCGAGAGCCTGGACGAAGCCCTCTCGCTTTGCGAAGCCGCCCGCCGCGAGGGTCGCGCTCTCTCCGTGGGCCTAGTGGGCAACTGCGCCGACGTGCTGCCCGAGATTGTGCGCCGCGGCGTGCGGGTGGACGCCATCACCGACCAGACCAGCGCGCACGATCCGCTGAATGGGTACATTCCGCAGGGCCTCTCGCTTGAGCAGGCCGCCGAGTTGCGTGCCCGCGATCCGCACGAATATGTGCGCCGCTCCACTGCCTCCATGGTGGTGCACGTGGATGCGATGCTGGCCTTGCAGCGCGCCGGCGCGGTGGCGTTCGACTACGGCAACAACATCCGGCGCTTCGCCTTCGATGCTGGTTGCGCCGATGCGTTTCTCATTCCCGGATTCGTGCCCGAATACATCCGCCCCCTCTTCTGCACCGGCCAGGGACCCTTCCGCTGGGTCGCACTGTCAGGCGATCCAAAAGACATTGACCGCACGGATGAACTCGCTCTTGAGCTCTTCCCCGACAACGAGATTCTGACGCGGTGGCTCAAGCTGGCGCGGGGCCGATTCGCGTTTCAGGGTCTTCCGGCGCGCATCTGCTGGCTGGGCTACGGCGAGCGCGCGCGCATGGGCGAAGCCATGAACGACCTCGTCCGCAAAGGAGAACTCTCCGCGCCCGTCGCCATCGGCCGCGATCACCTCGATACCGGCTCCGTTGCCAGCCCCTATCGCGAAACGGAAAAGATGCTCGATGGATCGGACGCGGTGGCGGACTGGCCGATCCTGAATGCGCTGCTGAATACCGCGTCGGGCGCGTCATGGGTGAGCTTCCATCATGGCGGCGGTGTGGGCATGGGCTTCAGCCTGCACGCGGGCCAGGTCACGGTTGCCGACGGCAGCGACAATGCCGCCCAGCGCATCCGCCGCGTGCTCAACAACGATCCCGGCATCGGAGTAGCCCGCCATGTGGATGCGGGCTACGATCTCGCCCGGCAGACCGCCCGCGAACACCAAATCCACATTCCCATGGCAGGGGAGTAGCGCATGAGCCGATCGCTTGCCGTCGTGAACATTGGCCAGCTCGTCACGCTGGCTGGCCCTTCACGCCCCCGCGTGGGCGCGGACCTCAGCGAGCTTGCGATCCTGCATGATGCTGCTTTTCTCGTCCACGACGGGCGAGTCACGGATGTCGGCTCGTCCCAGGAGATTCTTCCCAGGATCCGCCACGATGCCACCGTAGTCGACGCGGAAGGCCGCTGCGTCACCCCCGGCTTCATCGACGCGCATACCCACCTGGTCTTCGCCGGCAACCGCGCCGACGAGTTCGAGAAGCGCATTGCCGGCGCAACCTATCAGCAGATCGCCGCAGCCGGAGGCGGCATTCTGCGCACCGTCAGGCTCACGCGCCAGGCCAGCGAGGACGAACTCCTCATCGCGGCCCGCTGCTATTGCGACTGGATGCTGCGCGGCGGGACGACCACGCTCGAAGCCAAATCCGGCTACGGCCTTGAGCGCGAGACGGAACTGCGCATGTTGCGCGTTCTGGCTCACCTCAACAGCGAAGGCCCCGTCCGCATCGTCCCCACGCTGCTCGCCGCGCACACCGTTCCGCCCGAGTTCGCTGATCGCCGCGCCGAATACCTGAACTGGATTGCCGATGAACTCATCCCCGAGGTCGCTTCCGCCGGCCTCGCCCGCTTCTGCGACGCCTTCTGTGACGACCATGCGTTCACGGTCGAAGAGACGCGGACAGTTCTGACAAGCGCGAAGCGTTGCGGTCTCGGCCTGCGCATTCATGCCGAACAGTTTCGTCCCGGCACCGGCGCCGCGCTGGCCGCGGAATTCGGCGCCGCCACCGCGGATCATCTGGAGACCGTCACGGACGAGACGCTGGTTCAACTGCGAGACGCGGGCGTTCAGCCGGTATTGCTGCCCGGATCGGTATTCGCGCTGAGCCGCACGCAGTATCCGCCGGCGCGCAGGATGGTCGAGTTGGGACTCGCCATCGTGCTCGCCACCGACTTCAATCCCGGCTCCTCGCCCGTCGCCTCCATGCCCTTCATGCTGTCCCTTGCCTGTCTGCAGATGCGCCTTACTCCCGCGGAGGCTCTCTGCGCTGCAACCATCAACGCGGCGTACAGCCTGGGCCTCGGCGATCAGGCCGGCTCGCTCGAGAACGGCAAGCATGCGGACTTTCTCATTCATGAATTCCACGACTACCGCGAACTGGCCTACTTCATCGCCGCGCCCGTTCGCCCGCGTGTCTTCATCGGGGGAAGGGAAGTCACGCCCTAGTCCTGGCGCCCTCTGCCAGTGCCCGCGTGCGCTTGTACCGTCCAATCAGGTACAGCCCCACGCCGCCCGAGACCAGAACGAAAGTGCCTCCCACAACCTTGAGGACGGCGAGTGCCTTGTTGGGATCATCGTCTGAGGGAATCGCGGAAAGCCCGATCGTGACCAGGGTGCTCAGCAATCCAAGAATGCCGAGTGCGATGGCCACGGGCTTGCCTCCCGGGACCCGCCGCACGTCCGGCCCGGCCGGCTCGCGTTGCAGCCGGATCATCGCTCCGAAAATGAATAGAAAAGGCAGAAACGTGGCCAGGACAGCCATGCTTACCAGCACATCGTAAGCCCCGCGCACCGTGGTTCCGGCCTGCCCCAGCAGCGCCGCCATAATGCCTGCAATGCCGTAAAAGCCGATCGCGACCCATGGAGTACGATAGCGCGGATGAATGGATCCGAAGATCGGCGGAAGGTAGTGGTCGATCCCCGCGACGAACGGCAATCGCGACGTGGAAGAGAGATACGCGGACGCGCCTCCAACAGCATTGACGGCAACCAGCAGCGCCGCTGCCGGCAACAGCCAGCCGAGCCCAAGCCGCGACGTCAGCGTATGCAGTCCGGTCACGATACCGTCCGGTCCTCCCACCGCACTGCTGGGAAGCGCCACCAGCAATGCCGCCGTTCCGCACACGTACCCGATGGTGGTGATCGCTCCCCCGGTGAGGATTGCCCATGGGATGACGCGGCGCGGGTTTTCAATTTCATCGCCCATGAACGAGCCCGCCTCCACGCCCACGAACGCGAAGAAAATCGTGGACCAGAAGATGGCGTCCTTCACCGACCAGTGGAGCGCCATGGTCGATGGGCTGAACTGTGTGGCGGAGCCGAAGCGGGCCCATGAAACTGCTCCCAGCGCAATCAGAAGCACCAGCGGCAGAATGCCCCCGAGAGCACTTACGTTGTTGAGCCACTTGCCTGCGTCCACGCCGCGGATGTTGAGCAATGTAATTACCGCGAGAGCAATCCCCGCGAACAGAACGAAGTAGAGCGGGCTCGCGGCCAGCGTCCTGCCGCGCTCGCCGAAGGCAAACAATGTGGACGCGGCGCCGAAATAAAGCACGCCGGGGAAGTAAGGCAGGTTGCTCATCCAGTAGGTCCACGCAGCCAGGAAGGCGAACGCATCCCCGAAGGCGTGCTGGGTCCACACATACAATCCGCCCTCCGCCGGATAACGCGACGAAAGCTCCATCACGCTGGCGGCGAGAGGAATGAAGAAGCACACCAGCGCGGCGATCCACACCACGAGACTGCTGGGTCCGGCCGCCGCGGCCATGGCTGACCAGCGGATGCTCAGGCTGCCGGCAACATAGAACAACGTGAGATCGCGAAAACGGATGCCGCGTTTGAGTCCCGGGGTAGTAGCCATTTCCGCGGAGAATAGCAGAGCAGCCGTGAAGATTACAGGAGAATCATCGCGGTCTCAACGTGCTCCGGCCGCCTTCAGATCCTTGAGCATCGCCATCGCCGCATTGCGCCCATTCACGCCGATCACGCTGCCGCCCGGGTGCGTGCATGCCCCGCACAGATAAAGGCCCTTCATCGGCGTGCGCGCGGTGAGACGCTTGTCCCACATATACGGTGGCAGGCACTCGCCTTGAAAGATGTGTCCGCCCGTGAGCCCGACCTTCTTCTCGATATCCGGCGGTCCGAGCACCTGCGCGTCGATGACCGCCGTGTCGATGTTGGAGCAGAAGCGGGCGAGCGAATTGAGTGCAAGCGTGCGCACTTCGTCGCGGCGCGATTCCCAGTCGCCGTGAGCAAATGTGTACGGAACATATTGTGCGAAGACGCTCATGGTGTGGGTGCCTGCGGGGGCGACCGTGTTGTCGTGCACGCTCTGGAAGTAAAGCTCGCACCAGAGGTGCTCCGGCAACTCGCCACGGCGCGCGGCGCCGAAGCCGGCCTTCCACTCCGCTTTGGTGAGGGGCGCATTGATTTGCCCATAGTGGTGCGGCTCGTTCGTTCCTGGCCGCGCGGTGAAGTTGGGCAACTCGCGCAGATGCACATTGAGCTTGACGGTGCAGCCCTCCATCGGCACCTGCTCTACACGTGCGCGCCATGCCGGATCGGCCGCAGCGCCGAGCATGCGTAGGGTCTGCCGCGGATCGGCATTTGAAATCACCACGCGGGCGGCAATGCGTTCGCCGCCTTCCAGCCGCACCCCCTCGCCGGGAACGATCTCGGCCACCGGCACGCCGGAAACCACAGTTGCGCCCGCCTCGCGCGCCGCATCGCAGAAGTAGAACGACACCATGCCCATGCCGCCGCGCACATAGCCCCACATGCCGGGCATTCCGCCCAGCCGGCCCGATGCGTGATGGAAGCGAATCGACGCCGTTCCCTTGTCGAACGGGCTGGCGTTGGTGCCGATCACCCCCTGTCCGAGATAGGCCGCCTGCAGCCGTTCGTCTTCCAGATAATGTTCGACGAACTCGGCCATGGACCAGTCGAAAAGCACTGCGCGGGCTTCGTCGTCGTTGCCGAGGCGCTGCTCGACTTCCTCGCGGGTCGGCGCTTCGTTGAGCCAGAGGTCGGCTGCTCCGGCCGGCCGCAGCGCGTCGCGCAGGCGGCGGATCACGCCGTTCATCTCCTCCCATCCGGCAGCATCGCCCGGCGCCAGCGCGCGCACTTCCGCGGCGCAACGCTCGTCGTCATCCCAAAGCTGGATGCTGGAGCCATCAAGGAACGGCACGAACAGCCCGTTGACCGCGGGCGTCCACTGGAATCCCCGCCGCGGCAGATCGAGTTCCTCCGCCACCTGCGGATGCAGCAGTCCGGCCAGGTAAGCGCACGGCGACATGCGCACGCCCGGAAACGGCTCCTCGATGGTGCACGCTCCGCCCACCCGCGCGCGGCTCTCAATCACCAGGACTCGCTGCCCGGCCCGCGCCAGGTAGGCGGCGCAGGCAAGCCCGTTATGCCCCGCGCCCACCACGATCACGTCCCACGTCTTCGAAACCAGTTCACTCAGCGGAGCGGGCAGCCCGATCTCACCCAGAACACCTGCGGTTGGGGAACTCATGTTCGTTCAAAAATAACACCTCGCGCCGATCCTGCAGGTGGCGTGCTGAAGGTCACGATGGCCTCCCTTCAGACGGCGCTATCATGGGGGACGAATTGAAGCAGCCCGGCCTGCAAAGCCGAAGCCAAGGAGAGTTTCATGTCCACATCGCCCTCTGCCAGCATTGTTCCATCCACGATCCTCGTTCCCATCGACTTCAGCCCCTCGTCGCACCAGGCACTGGAGGCCGCCACCGAGCTCGCCGAAAAGTTCGGCGCCAAGCTGTACCTCCTGCACGTGATTCCCGAATATCCGGGCTACATGCTGCCGGAGAGCATCTCCCAGCAGTCGATCATCGATGAAAGCCGCAAGACCGCCGAAGAGCATTTCGAAGTCTCGCTTGCCGGACTGAAAGCCAAAGGCATCGCCGCTGCCGCCCACGTGGAAGTGGGAAGCGACGTGGCCGGCTCCATTCTCGATGCCATCGATCGCGAAAACGCCGACCTGGTCGTCCTCACCACCCACGGGCACTCCGGCTGGTATCCCCAGGTCTTCGGATCGGTGGCAGAGAAGCTTGTCAAGCTGGTGCAGTGCCCGCTGTTCCTCCTGCGCACGTCCAAGCCGGAGAGCTCCGCGAAGGTGCCGTTCGGCCGCATGATGGAGTGGTGGTAGAAGAGCAGGGAATAGGGAGGTGCCCTCAGCCTTCAGCTAACAGCTAACAGCTGACGTCTGATAGCTGATAGCTGATAGCTGACAGCTGACGGCTTGCCGCCAACCGAAAAGCGGCCTGTCGACGTCGTGGTCCACAGGCCGCCTTTCCTTTGCGGAATGATTACGCCGTGACGCGGTGGCGCTGGTGGACGGGCTCGGCTTTTTCGGCCAGATACTTGTCCACGGCGGCAGCGGCCTTGCGGCCTTCCGCGATGGCCCATACCACCAGCGACTGCCCGCGCCGCATGTCGCCCGCGGCAAAGACGCCGTCCACCGACGTTTTGAAGTCGGTGGTCGCAACGTTGCCCCGCGGGTCCAGCGCCAGGCCGAGTTGCTCGATCATTCCATTGCGCACCGGTCCCAGAAAGCCCATCGCCAGCAGCACCAGGTCGACATCCAGCGTGAACTCCGACCCCGCAATGGCTTCGAACTTCGGCGGCGCACCCACCCGGATGGCATGAATCCGTTTCACATTGCCGCTTTCATCGCCGGTGAACCGGATGGAGTTGATGCTCCAGTCGCGGATGCCGCCCTCTTCATGCGAGCTCTCCGTGCGCAGTTGCAGCGGCCACAGCGGCCACGGCGTTGAGGCGGCGCGCGTCTCCGGCGGCTTGGGCATGATCTCCCACTGATGCACGATCTTCGCGCCCTGGCGGTGACTCGTGCCCAGGCAGTCGGCGCCCGTGTCGCCGCCGCCGATGATCAGCACGCGCTTGTCTTTCGCGGTGATCGCCTTCGACTCGTCGAGCCGGTCGCCTTCATTGCGCCGGTTCTGCTGCGGCAGGAATTCCATGGCGTAGTGAATGCCCTTCAGCTCGCGCCCCGGAATGTTCAGGTCGCGCGGATGCTCGGCGCCGCCGGCAAGCAGGATGGCGTCGTAATGCTCGGTCAGCGTCTCCACCGGGATGTTCACGCCCACGTGCGCGTCGGTCAGGAAGGTCACGCCCTCGGCGCGCATCTGCTGGATGCGGCGGTCGATAACATGCTTCTCAAGCTTGAAGTTGGGAATGCCATACCGCAGCAGCCCCCCGATGCGATCGTTCTTTTCATACACCGTGACGGAGTGCCCCGCGCGGCGCAATTGCTGCGCAGCCGCCAGTCCTGAAGGCCCGCTGCCCACCACTGCCACCCGTTTTCCGGTGTTGTGCTCGGGCGGTTCCGGTCGAATCCAGCCCTCATCCCAGGCGCGCTCCACGATGCTGCGCTCGATCACCTTGATCGAAACCGGCGGCTGATCGATGCCCAGTACGCACGCGGCTTCGCACGGCGCCGGGCAGATGCGGCCCGTGAACTCGGGGAAGTTGTTGGTGGCGTGCAGACGGCGGATCGCCGCTTCCCAGCGATTGCTGTAAACCAGGTCGTTCCAGTCGGGAATGATGTTGTTGACCGGGCATCCGGTGTGGCAGAAGGGAACGCCGCAATCCATGCAGCGCGCCGCCTGGTCGCGCTGCTTCTCTTCGGGAAACGGATTGTAGATCTCGAACCAGTCCTTGATTCGCTCTTCCGGTTTGCGCCGCGTCGGTTGCTCGCGCTCAATCTCGAGAAAGCCGGTAACTTTACCCATGTTGCACCTCTGTGACGCCTACCAGAGGCGACTTGGTGGAGGATGGTGTGTGGGCCGCCTCCATGCGGGGCACGCCCAGAACACGCTTGTACTCATGCGGGAACACCTTGATGAAGTTGCCCTGCGCCTCGGCGAAGTGTTCCAGGATCCATGCCGCCCGCGGGCTGCCCGTCGCGTCGCGATGCCGTTCCAGAAGCCCGCGCACCAGCGCCACGTCCTCATCGCTGGCCAGCGGCTCCAGGTCCACGCTGGCCTGGTTGCAGCGCCGCGTGGCGAAGTCGCCCGCATCGTCGTAGACATACGCGATGCCGCCGCTCATCCCGGCCGCAAAGTTGCGCCCCGTCGATCCGATCACGAGCACCGTGCCGTTGGTCATGTACTCGCAGCCGTGATCGCCCACGCCCTCCACCACCGCCGTTGCTCCCGAATTGCGCACCGCGAAGCGCTCGCCGGCGATACCGTTCAGAAAGACCTCGCCGCTGGTGGCGCCGTACAGCACCACGTTGCCCACCAGGATGCTCTCCTCGGGAAGGAAGCTCGAAGTCTTTGCCGGATAGGCGATGATGCGTCCGCCACTGAGGCCCTTGCCCAGGTAGTCGTTCGAGTCGCCTTCCAGTTCGAGAGTCACGCCGCTGGGAACGAACGCGCCGAAGCTCTGGCCCGCCGAACCTGTGAACCTGAAATGGATCGTGCCGTCGGGCAGACCCGCCGAACCGTAATGGCGAGCGATCTCGCCGCCCAGCATCGCGCCCACAGTGCGATGGACGTTGCGAATGGCAAAGCTGCCCTTCACTGGCTCCTTCGACCTGAGCGCGGGAGCCGCCTTCTTGATCATGGCGTGATCCAGTGCCTGGTCCAGTCCGTGGTCCTGCTTCTTGACGCAACGCCGTGCGACGCGCGAAGGCAGCTCGGGGCTATAGAGGATCGAGGAAAGGTCGATGCCCCTGGCCTTCCAGTGCGCATCGGCAAGGGTCGAGTCCAGTCTCTCCACCCGGCCCACCATCTCATCCACCGTGCGGAAGCCGAGCTTGGCCATATGCTGCCGCACCTGCTCGGCAAGGAAGAAGAAGAAATTGATGACGTGCTCCGGCTGCCCGGTAAAGCGCGCGCGCAGCACGGGATCCTGGGTGGCAATGCCCACCGAGCAGGTGTTGAGATGGCACTTGCGCATCATGATGCAGCCCATGCTGATGAGCGGCGTGGTTGCGAACCCGAACTCCTCCGCCCCGAGCAGGGCGGCAATCACCACATCGCGGCCCGTCTGCAACTTGCCGTCGGTCTGCACCCGGATGCGGCTGCGCAGATCGTTCAAAAGCAGCACCTGCTGCGTCTCGGCCAGGCCGAGTTCCCAGGGCAGCCCCGCATGCTTGATCGAACTCAGCGGCGATGCGCCCGTTCCGCCGGTATCGCCGGAGATGAGCACCACGTCTGCATGCGCCTTGCTCACGCCCGCCGCAACCGTGCCCACGCCCACTTCTGAAACCAGTTTCACCGCAATGCGCGCCTTCGGATTCACATTCTTGAGGTCGTAAATCAGTTGCGCCAGGTCCTCAATTGAGTAGATGTCGTGATGCGGCGGCGGCGAAATCAAACCCACGCCGGGGATGGAGTGCCGCGTCCGCGCGATGACGTCGTCCACCTTGTGCCCAGGCAGTTGTCCGCCCTCGCCGGGCTTGGCGCCCTGCGCCATCTTGATCTGCAACTCGTCGGCGTTCACCAGGTAATTCGTCGTCACGCCGAAGCGGCCGCTGGCAACCTGCTTCACCGCGCTGCGCCGCGAGTCGCCGTTCGCATCCGGCGTGAAGCGCGCTTCGTCCTCCCCGCCTTCGCCGGTGTTCGACATGCCGCCCAGCCGGTTCATCGCAATCGCCAGCGTCTCGTGCGCTTCCTTGCTGATGGAGCCGAAGCTCATCGCGCCGGTCGTGAACCGCTTCACGATCTCCTTCGCCGGCTCCACTTCCTCGATCGCAATCGGCTCCTCCAGGTACTTCAGCTTGAGCAGCCCGCGCAGCGTGCACAGCACCCGGTTCTGGCCGTCGATGAGGTCCGTGTACTCCTGGAACGTGGCGGGATTGTTCTGCCGCACCGCATGCTGCAGCTTGCTGATGGTCAGCGGATTCAACAGGTGATACTCGCCGCCTTCGCGATATTGATACTCTCCGCCAACCACAAGCTCCGTCTCGGAATCCGTCAGCGGCTGGAACGCGAACGCGTGCTTCATCTGCGCTTCGCGGGCCAGCACCTCGAGCCCCACGCCCTCGATGCGCGAAGCCGTCCCCGCAAAATATGAATCGACCAGCGACTTGTTGAGACCCACGGCTTCAAACACCTGCGCCCCGCGATAGCTCTGCAGCGTGCTGATGCCCATCTTCGAAAAGGTCTTCAGCAGTCCCTTGTTGATGGCCTTGATGAAGTGCTTCTCGGCCTGGTTGCCGGTCACGTTGTGCGGCAGCAGCCCGCGGCGCTTCAGGTCGTGCAGCGTCTCAATGGCAAGATACGGATTGATCGCGCTCGCCCCATAGCCGATCAGCAGCGCAAAGTGCATCACCTCGCGCGGCTCGCCGCTTTCGATGATCAGCGCCACCAGGGTACGCGTCTTCTCGCGGACCAGGCGATTGTGCACTGCCGCCATCGCCAGCAGGCTGGGAATCGGCGCGTAGGTCGGATCCACGCCGCGGTCGGAGATGATGAGAAGCGTGTATCCCGATGAGACCGCGTGGGACGCGCGGCTGCCCAGGTCGTCCAGCGCCTGCTTCAGGCCCTTCTCGCCATCCTCCGCGCGAAACAGCGCCGGCAGCGTCGTGGCCAGCAGGTCGCCCGAGGAGACGCGGCGCAGCTTCTCCAGGTCCCGGTTGGTCAGGATCGGATGCGGCAGCTTCAGCGTGTGGCAGTTCTCCGGCGTCTCGTCCAGGATGTTGCGCTCCGTCCCGATATAACTGATGAGCGACATCACCATCTCTTCGCGAATCGGATCGATGGGCGGATTCGTCACCTGCGCAAACAACTGCTTGAAGTAGTTGAACAGCGGCTGGGGGCGATCTGACAGGCACGCCAGCGGCGTGTCCGTTCCCATCGAGCCCACCGGCTCTTCGCCCTTGGCGCCCATGGGAGCCAGCAGCATGCGCAGGTCCTCTTCGCTGTAGCCATAGGCGCGCTGCCGCCGCAGCAGCGTTTCGGGATTCGACGCGATCACGCGCGAGGGCTCGGGCAGGTGGTCGAGCGTGACCTGCTGCTCCTGCAGCCACTGGCCGTACGGCTGCCGCGCGGCAAGCTGTTTCTTGATCTCGGCATCGGAGATGATGCGCTTCTGCTCCGTGTCCACCAGGAACATGCGTCCCGGCTGCAGGCGGCCCTTCTTGCGAATGTCTTCCGCCGGCACATCCAGCACCCCGGCTTCCGAGGCCAGCACCACCAGGTCGTCCTTGGTGACGATGTAGCGGCCGGGCCGCAGTCCGTTGCGGTCCAGCGTTGCGCCGATCACGCGTCCATCCGTGAAGGCGATCGCCGCCGGCCCGTCCC
>Ga0335069_10005298_pt1 | contig 18995 bp, 17 predicted proteins | sample Lox_Sample_11_FD_206714 | JGI IMG/M metagenome (GOLD analysis project Ga0335069, IMG submission 206714) | Soil microbial communities from Loxahatchee National Wildlife Refuge, Florida, United States - Lox_Sample_1.1 | ecosystem: Environmental > Terrestrial > Soil > Wetlands | place: USA... | reverse complement strand
AACCAGGTCGCGGCGATGAAGCGGATGGTCGACGACTTCCGCGAATATGCGCGCACGCCGCCCGCGGTGCTCGGGAATCTGCAGTTGAACGAGCTGGTCAGCGAAGTGCTGGGCCTGTACGGCATCGGCGAGGGCAAGAGCCCGATCGTCGCCGAGCAGGCGCCGTTGCCGGTGATTCGCGGCGACGCGACGCAATTGCGTCAGGTCATCCATAACCTGCTGCAGAACGCGCAGGATGCGGTGGCTGAGGTCGAGCTTCCGCGTGTGTGGCTCGAAACCAAGACAGTAGAATATGGCGATCCCGACGCCGAGGGCAAGACGCGCGTCGCGGTACGCCTTACCGTGTCCGACAACGGGCCGGGTTTTCCGGCGCGCATCCTCACACGCGCATTCGAGCCTTACGTGACGACGAAGGCGAAGGGCACCGGCCTCGGGCTGGCTACGGTGAAGAAGATCGTCGACGAGCACGGCGCACGGATCGATCTGCGCAATCGCATGCACGGCGAGACCGTCGAAGGCGCGCAGGTGTCGATCCTGTTCCTGCAACTGGCGGACGAGGCGTCAGGCTCCGATGGCGGAGCGGTACCCGGAAAGACAAGAGCAACTGTGCAGACAAAGGCAGCATAAATGGCAACCATCCTGGTGGTAGATGATGAAATGGGCATCCGGGAATTGCTCTCGGAGATCCTCAGCGACGAAGGACATGTCGTCGAGGTGGCGGAGAACGCGCAGGCTGCGCGGGAGTACCGCCTCAACCACGCGCCCGACCTCGTGCTGCTCGATATCTGGATGCCCGATACCGACGGCGTGTCGTTGCTCAAGGAATGGGCGGCCCAGGGCCTGCTGACGATGCCGGTGATCATGATGTCCGGGCATGCGACGATCGACACGGCGGTCGAGGCGACGAAGATCGGCGCGCTCGATTTCCTCGAGAAGCCGATCGCGTTGCAGAAGCTGCTGAAGGCGGTCGAGCACGGTCTCGCGTGCGGCGCGGCGCCCGCGCAGGTGGATGCGTCGGCGAAGCCCTCGACCGGGCCCGCGGCGCTCGCGTCCGCGGCAGCGCTGCCGACGGCTGGCGACGACATGACCGTCATGCTCGGCGTGGCGGGCCAGGCGGCGGCGATCCCGTTCGACATTCCGTTGCGCGAGGCGCGCGATGCGTTCGAGCGCGCGTACTTCGAGTATCACCTCGCGCGCGAGAACGGCAGCATGACGCGCGTCGCGGAAAAGACCGGCCTCGAGCGCACGCACCTGTATCGCAAGCTCAAGCAGCTCGGCGTCGAGCTGGGCAAGAAGCCGTCGGAAGGCGTCGCATAAAAAAATCTACAAAAAGGCTTGCGCGGTTCCGGGCACATAGCTATAATTTCACTTCTTCGTTGGCCCGGTAGCTCAGTTGGTAGAGCAGCGGATTGAAAATCCGCGTGTCGATGGTTCGATTCCGTCCCAGGCCACCAAGTATTCAGCCCCAAGAATCGCCAGATTCTTGGGGTTTTTCGTTTGTGGCGGGTGCCACCGGCGGTGCCCGGCCGGCTTCCGCGCAGCGTGATAAAATCCCGTCCGCTCAATGACTTAACGCGGGCATGGCGCGCGCCTTGCGCCCCGCTCCGGGTTGGCCGCGCCGTCGCGCGGCGCCGATGTCGCGCAGACGGGCGGGATGCATGCCCACCGTCTTCGATGCGGGCGGCACTGCCCATGCGAGCTGAGCCGGTGCCGGCCGGCACGCGTCGTGCCGGCTTGCGGCGGCGGGGCACCCGAGCCGCGGCGCGGCGCGAGCCTACATCATTCTCGGAGTATCACGGTGACTCGGACAGACGCTACAGAAGGCGCGCTCGTGTTGTTTTCCGGCGGGCAGGACTCGGCCACGTGCGTGGCATGGGCGCTCGAACGCTATCAGACGGTCGAGACGCTCGGCTTCGACTACGGCCAGCGCCATCGCGTCGAACTGGAGTGCCGCGAGGGCTTGCGCGACGCGCTGAAGCGCCAGTTTCCCGCGTGGGCCGGGCGGCTCGGCGACGATCATCTGGTCGACCTGTCGGTGCTCGGCGCGATCAGCGATACGGCGATGACGCGCGCGATCGAGATCGAGACCGCCGCGAACGGTCTGCCGAACACATTCGTGCCCGGCCGCAACCTGCTGTTCATGACGATCGCCGGCGCGATCGCCTACCGGCGCGGGCTGCGCGTGCTGGTAGGCGGCATGTGCGAAACGGATTTCTCCGGCTACCCGGACTGCCGCGACGACACGATGAAGGCGCTGCAGGTCGCGCTCAATCTCGGCATGGACACGCGCTTCGTGCTGGAGACGCCGCTGATGTGGCTCGACAAGGCCGATACCTGGCGTCTCGCCGAGCAGCTTGGTGGCCAGGCGCTCGTCGAGCTGATCCGCGTCGAGACGCACACCTGCTACGTCGGCGAGCGTGCCGAGCTGCACACATGGGGCTTCGGCTGCGGCGAATGCCCGGCCTGCAAGCTGCGCAAGCGCGGCTACGACGCATACCTGAAGGGCGAGCGGGTGACCGAAGCGCCGCTGTGACAGGCGTGTGCCGACGGCGCACAATGATTGAACCAATCGACAACGAGCGGCGCGAGCCGGACGAAGGACGATGACTTACGCGGTCAAGGAAATTTTCTACACGTTGCAGGGCGAGGGGGCGAACGCCGGCCGGCCGGCCGTGTTCTGCCGGTTCGCCGGCTGCAATTTGTGGTCGGGCCGCGAGGAAGACCGCACGGACGCGATGTGCCGCTTCTGCGACACCGATTTCGTCGGCACCGACGGCGAGAACGGCGGCAAGTACCGGGATGCCGCGGCGCTCGCCGCGAAGATCGCCAGCCGGTGGCCGGAAGGCGAGGCACATCGCTTCGTCGTCTGTACCGGCGGCGAGCCGATGCTTCAGCTCGACGCGCCGCTCGTCGACGCGCTGCACGCGGCCGGCTTCGAGATCGCGATCGAGACCAACGGCTCGCTGCCGGTGCTCGATTCGATCGACTGGGTCTGCGTGAGCCCGAAGGCGGACGCACCGCTCGTCGTCACGAAAGGCAACGAGCTGAAGGTCGTGATGCCGCAGGACAACCAGCGGCTGGCCGACTACGCGAAGCTCGACTTCGAGTATTTCCTCGTCCAGCCGATGGATGGTCCCGCGCGCGACCTCAACACGAAGCTCGCGATCGACTGGTGCAAGCGCCATCCGCAGTGGCGCCTGTCGATGCAAACCCACAAATATCTGAACATTCCCTGAGCCTCGGCTTTTGACATCGTGCTGATTACCCGAAAACTCGAATTCGACGCGGGCCACCGCATCCCCGATCACCGCAGCCAGTGCCGGAACCTGCACGGGCATCGCTACGTGCTCGAAGTCACGTTGCGCGGCGACCTCGTCGATACCGAGGGCGCGCCCGACCGCGGCATGGTCATGGATTTCGCCGACGTGAAGGCGCTCGCGGTCGAGCATCTGGTCAGCAAGTGGGATCACGCGTTTCTCGTCTACGCGCGCGACGAGGTCGTGCGCTCGTTCCTCGAGAAGATGGCCGATCACAAGACGGTCGTGCTCGACCGGATTCCCACGGTCGAGAATCTCGCGGCGGTCGCGTTCGACATCCTGTCGGACGTCTATGATGCCCATTACGGCGTCAATCTGCGCCTCGAACGCGTGCGGCTTTACGAAACGCCGAACTGCTGGGCCGACGTCGAGCGCGCGCCCGCCCGCTGAGCCCGTCTTTACGGCCGTCCCGCGCATCGGCGCGGGCTGCCGTCGCCGCGCCACGACGGGCTGCGTCGTTGCTGCGGTACGTTCCCGCCCCGGTGTAGCCCTCCTCACATTCTGTCCTGCGTCGCGCTATGATCGTCGAGTGGCGTCGCGCATTGCGTCCGCGCACGTCCGCTCGAACGGCCGGCTTTGCCCGATCGCCCGCCCGCGGCCGATTCGCGTTCGACGGCCGGGTCCGGCGCCGCTGAACGATTGCGCCGGTGAAGCCCGGCGTGCCGCATCCTGCCCGTTGCTTGTCCTGTTCGTTGGCCTTTCCGCGAGGAGGCGTTTCGATGAGCGCGCTCACCAATTCCCTCAAGCAGCGTCTGCGCGACGGTGACGAACCGCTTTACGGCCTGTGGCTGACGCTCGCGGGCGCCGCCGCGGAAGCGCTCGCGCACGCCGGCTACCGGATGATTGCGCTGTCCGCCGACGTCAGCTGGCTGCTGCGTGCAACGCGGCAGGCGTTGCAGGAGGTGCGGTCATGAACGGCATCGATGGTGCGTGTCGCCGCGCGCTTGTCAGGGCGATGCGCAGGCGTGGCATCGCGCTCGCGCTGTTGGCCGCATGCGGCGTGGCGCGCGCGCAGGGCACGCCGCGCGTGCAGCCGGACGTGGCGCGCGAAACGGCGTCCGCAGTCGCCGACTACAACGTCGGCAACTATCGCGCGGCGCTCGTGCAGTTCCACGACGCGGCCGAGCGCGGCGACCGCCTCGCGCAGTTCAATTACGCGATGATGCTGATCGCGGGCGAGGGCGTGACCGCGAACGTCGACGAAGGGCTGCGCTGGCTGAAGCGCGCGGCCGGCGCGAACATGTCGCACGCGCAGTACGTGTACGGCCGGATGCTCGACGACGGCGAATTCGTCGCGCGCAATCCGGCCGAAGCGCATCGCTGGTTCCTGAAGGCCGCGCGGCAGGGGCACGTGCAGGCGGAACTCGCGCTCGCGAACCAGTTTCTCGACGGGCGCGGCACGCCGCGCGACAACCGCCAGGCGTTCGTCTGGTACAAGCAGGCCGCCGACGCGGGCGAGCCGACCGCGCAATACGTGACCGCGTCGTTCTACGAGCGCGGCGGCGACGGCGTCGCGCAGAACCTGAACATCGCGCGCGCGTACTACGCGGCCGCGGCCGCCCAGGGCGACGAGACGGCGGGGCTGAAATTCCGTGAATTGAGCGAGCGTGTGAAGGCGCATGGCGGAGCGGTCGGAGGCGGTCCCGGCGTTGTGCCGCAATGAAAAAAGCGGCGCACGAGGCGCCGCTTCGATTTACCGTCGGTCTGCGGTCTGCGGTCTGCGGTCTGCGGTCTGCGCTTTCCGCCACGGCTCGCCGCTTCGCCGCAGCGGCCGAGGTCAGCTCTTCATCAGCCGCTTCTGCCGGCCGACGCTCATGATCATTCCGATCGCGATGCCGAGCGTCGCGAGCGCGGTGCCGCCATAACTCATGAACGGCAGCGGCACGCCGACGACGGGCAGCACGCCGCTGACCATCCCGATGTTGACGAACGCATAGACGAAGAACCCGAGCGTGAGCGAACCGGCGAGTAGCCGGCCGAACAGCGTCGCGCCCTGCGCGGCGATGATCAGCCCGCGCGTGATCAGCGCCATGTACAGCGTGAGCAGCACGAGGCCGCCCGCGAGGCCGAATTCCTCGGAGAACACCGCGAAAATGAAGTCGGTGTGCTTCTCCGGAATGAATTCGAGGTGGGCCTGCGTGCCTTTCAGGTAGCCCTTGCCGAGCGCGCCGCCCGAGCCGATCGCGATCACCGCCTGGATCGTGTGGAAGCCCTTGCCGAGCGGGTCGGACGTCGGGTCGAGCAGCGTGCAGACGCGGTGCTTCTGGTAGTCGTGCATCAGCGGCCACTGCACTTCCGGCTGGCAGATCCGCTCCTCGAACACGGCGATCGAGCCGATCGCGATCACGGCGGCGACGAGCACCGGCACGATCAGCTTGAACGACAGCCCCGCGAGATAGATCACGAAGAAACCCGCCGCGAACACGAGCAGGCCGGTGCCGAGGTCGGGCTGTTTCGCGATCAGGCCGACCGGCACCATCAGAATGCCGAACGCGGCAATGAAGTCGTACCAGCGCAGGCCGCCTTCGCGGCGCTGGTAGTACCACGCGAGCATCAGCGGCGTCGCGATCTTGAGGATCTCCGACGGCTGAATCACGACGCCGACGTTCAGCCAGCGCTTCGCGCCCTTCTTGGTCATCCCGAACAGCGCGACCGCGACCAATAGCGCGACGCCGAACGTATAGAGCGGCACCGCGAAGCGCATCAGCGTCGTCGGTGGAATGTTGGCGATCACCCACATCAGCACGAACGTCAGCAGGATGTTGCGCAGCTGGTCTTCCACCCGGCCCGGCACGTCGATGCTCGCGCTGTACAGCGTCACGATCCCGACGCACATCAGCAGGAACACGATCAGTGCGAGCGGGCGGTCGAAGCCCGCGAACATCTGCTTGATCTTTTCGAGCCAGGCGCGCTTGTCGAATTGCATGCCTTTCTCCGTTATTGAGCGGTGCCGGCGTCCGCCGCCTTCGCGGCGGACGTCGCACGGTTGTCGTCCCGCGACCCGGGGTCGCTGCCTGCGGCGCGCTGGGACTTCCTTGGGTCGTCGGGCGCGACGGCCACGGGCTGCGCGTCACTTGCCGGCTCGCGGCGCGGTTTGCGCGTCGGCATGCGGCGGGCGGCGGGCGCGCTCGCCGCGCTGGCCGGCACCGCCTGGGCCGCCGCAATCGCCTGAGCCGTCTGAGCGGCCGGAGCCGCGCTCGCTCGCGCCACGCCCGGTGCCGACGCGCCCGCGGAGGCCGCGTCCGCCGCGCTCGCGGCCCCCGGCACGACCGGCTGCTGCAGCGGCTTGAAGCCGGCGGCAATGGCGATGGACTTGCTCGTGTCGCCGATCACCGGCGCGCTGATCGGCTCGGTCGCCGATGCCGCGGCCGTGACGGCGGCCGCGACGTTCGACGGGTTCTTGCGGTCGATGAGATAGAAGTCGAGCACGCGGCGCGCGATCGGCGCGGCTGCCTGCGCGCCCCAGCCGCCGTTCTCGACGATCAGCGCGAGCGCGATCTGCGGATGGTCGGCGGGCGCATACGCGGTGAACAGCGCGTGGTCGCGCAGATTTTCGGCGAGCAGGTGGCCCTTGTAGTTTGTGCCCTGCAGCGAGAACACCTGCGCGGTGCCGGTCTTGCCGGCGGCCGTGTACGGCGCGCCGCGGAACAACTGGTAGGCGGTGCCGGACGGGTTCTCGATCACGTTCTCCATGCCGCGCTTCACGACATCGATGTCCGATTGCTTGAGCGCGATCGTGTCGCTTTCCTTCGGCACGGTCAGGTGGCGGCTGCGCGTGATCGGATCCTCGATCTCCTTCACGAGGTGCGGCTTCATCACGACGCCGTCGTTCGCGAGCGTCGCGGTCGCGTGCGCGAGCTGCAGGATCGTAAACGAGTTGTAGCCCTGGCCGATCCCGAGGCTGATCGTCTCGCCGTCGAACCATTTCTGCTGCGCAGCCTTCTTGAAGGTCTTGCGCTTCCAGTCCGGCGACGGCAGGATGCCGCGCGCCTCGCCGGGGATGTCGATGCCGGTGATCTGGCCGAAGCCGAACGGCTTCATGAAGTTCGCGATCGCGTTCACGCCGAGGTCGCGCGCGAGCATGTAGAAATACGTGTCGTTCGACACCATGATCGCCTTGTTCATGTCGACGAAGCCCTGGCCCGAGCGCACGTCGTTGCGGAACGTGTGGCCGCCGAACGTGAAGTAGCCCGGGTCCTGGATGCCCCAGCTCGGCGTGCGCTTGCCGAGCGTGAGGCCCGCGAGCGCCATGAACGGTTTGTACGTCGAGCCCGGCGGGTAGGTGCCGTGCAGCGGGCGGTTCAGGAGCGGCTTGTCGGGCGAGTTGTTCAGCTCGTCCCAGGTCTGCTGGTCGATGCCGTCGACGAACGAATTCGGGTCGAAGCTTGGCGACGACACGAACGCGAGCACGTCGCCCGTCTTCGGCTCGATCGCGACGAGCGCGCCGCGCTTGCCCGCGAACGCCTGCTCGGCGACCTGCTGCAGCCCGATGTCGAGCGACAGCACGAGGTTGTTGCCCGGCGTCGCCTGCGTGCGCGACAGCGTGCGCACCGGACGCCCGCCTGCCGTCACTTCGACTTCCTCGAAGCCCGTCAGGCCGTGCAGCTCGGCTTCGTAGCTCTGCTCGACGCCGATCTTGCCGATGTAGTCGGTGCCCTTGTAGTTGTTCGAGTCGCGGCGCGGATCGTAGGTCTCCGGATCGCTGTCGTTGTCGTCGCTCATCGCGTCGATGCGCTCCTGGTCGCGCTTCGAGATGCGGCCGATGTAGCCGATCACGTGCGCGGCCGTCATGCCGAGCGGGTACTGGCGGAACAGCCGCGCGCGCACGTCGACGCCGGGGAAGCGGAAGCGCTGCGCGGTGAAGCGCGCGACCTCTTCGTCGGTGAGGCGCGTGCGGATCGGCAGGCTTTCGAAATTCTTCGAGTCTTCCTGCAGCTTCTTGAAGCGGCGGCGGTCGCGCGCGTCGATCTGCACGATCCCGGAGAGCTTTTCGATCGTGTTCTCGAGCGTGTCGGTGAGCTTCGACGGCGTGATTTCGAGCGTGTACGCCGAATAGTTCTTCGCGAGCACCACGCCGTTTCGGTCGGTGATGATCCCGCGGTTCGGCACGATCGGCGCGACCGAGATGCGGTTTTCCTCGGCCTGCAGCGCGTACTTGCCGTGCTGCCAGAGCTGCAGGTAGAGGAAGCGGCTCGTGAGCAGGCCGAAGCAGACGAACACGAACACGCCCGCCGCCGCGACGCGCAGGCGGAACTTCGAGAGCTGCTGTTGGGTGTCGTTGAAATCGGTCATGCGGTTACGGTCGATCGGCCCCGCGCGCGGCGGGCGCACGCGGCGGCTGCCCGTTGTGCGGCAGGCGGCGGGCGGAAGGGCGGCGGGTGTTCAAGGCGGAATCCTGGTTGGCGGCGCGGCTCAGATCGGGCGCGTGTCGTCCCGATCGACCGGACGGCGCTGCGGCATCAGCAGCAAATGGCTCGTGACCGGCCACATCGCGGCCTCGACGAACCCGTCGATCAGATAGCGCCAGCCCGGGAACGCCGCGCCCATCACGAGGCGGATCACGAACGGCACGAGCTGCGCGAGGATCAGGAGCGGCGCGACGTACAGCACCTGCACGCCGAGCGGCATCCACAGCACGCGGCGGTGGATCGTGATCGCGCCGTACGACAGCAGCGTGTAGGCGAGCGCGTGCTCGCCAAGCAGGCCGGCGTCGTGCACGTCCATCAGGATGCCGAGCGCAAACGCGACGCCCATCCCGACCTTGCGCGGCTGATGGATGTTCCAGAACAGCAGCACGACCGCGACGAAGTCGGGGATGCCGGGCAGGCGGCCCCAAGGCATCAGGTTCAGCAGGAACGCGGCCGCGAGGCTGAAGACGATGAAGTACGGGTTGACCGGCTGCAGGATGTATTGCGGGCGATTCATCGCTGGGTTCCTGATGGCTGCCCAGGCGCGGGCTTCGCGGGTGCGGCGGGCTTCGCCTGCGCGGCGCTGGCCGGCGCAGACTTCACGCCTGGCTGGGCGGCGGCGGCGGGCGCGCCCGCCGCGGGCCGGGCTGCCGGATCGGCCGGCTTCGCGTTCTTGTCCGCAGGCTTGTCGGCTGCCATGTCCGCCGGCTTCGCGGCAGCTTTCTGCGCCTTCTTGCCGCCCTTCGCGTTCTTGTCCGGGGCCGGTTCAGGCTCGGCCGGGCGCGGCGGGATGTCGTTCTGGTAGCGCAGCACCAGCATCTGCCGCGCGCCGCGCACGGCGGCGACCGGCATGCAGGTCACGCGCGCGAACGCGGTGTCGGCGAGCTTGTCGACGCGCACGACCTTTGCGACCGGCAGGCCGGGCGGATAAACGCCGTCGAGCCCGCTCGTGACCAGCTCGTCGCCGACGACGAGGTCGGCGCTCGTCGGCACGAAGCGCAGGTCGAGCGAATCGCCCTTCGGCGTGCCGTAGACCACGCTGCGCAGGCCGGTGCGGAGCACCTGGACCGGGATCGCGAGGTCGCGGTCGGTGATCAGCGTGACTTCCGCCTGCAGCGGGAACACGCGCGTGACCTGGCCGACCACGCCGTCTTCGCTGACGACGGGCGCGCCGTCCCGGATGCCTTGCTGCGCGCCGTGCCCGATCACGATCTTCTGCGTGAACGGATCTGCCGTGTCGTACTGGATCTCGACGGGCAGGGCCTCGGTCGTGATGTGCTGGCGCAGCTCGAGCACCGCGCGCAGGTGCGCGTTCTCCCCGGCGAGCACCGAGACCTGGTTGGCCTGCGTCGACAGCTGCAGGTTGCGCGCGCGCAACTGCCGGTTCTCGTGGCGCAGCGAGGCGCCCGTCGTCGCGATGTCGGCTGCGCCCATGATCAGGTCGCGCGGCACGAGCGCCACGCGCTGCAGCGGATAGAGCACGGTGCCGAGCACGCCGCGGACGATTTCGAGCGTGTTGAAGCGCGCATCCGAGACGAGGAGCGCGATGGCCACGGCGACGAAGAAGATGAGCCGCGCGAGCGCGGAGGGGCCTTGCTTGAAAAGGGGCGGCGGACTGTATTCCATGGTCGGCGCCGGGCGCGTGTGATCCGTTAAATGATGCTCAGACGCGCAAACGGCGCGGCGGTTCGCTCCAGGCGAGCGAGCCGGCCACGCCGTTTGCGCGCGATATCAACAAACAACAAGGCAGGGGACTGTTCTCGCGCGTGCGTTTCATCGGAAAACAGCCCCCGGGCCGCTTACTCGTAGGAGAAGATGCTGCCCAGCTTGTCCATCCGCTCGAGCGCCATGCCCGAGCCGCGCACCACGCAGGTGAGCGGGTCTTCGGCGACGAGCACCGGCAGGCCGGTCTCTTCCGCCAGCAGGCGGTCGAGGTCGCGCAACAGCGCGCCGCCGCCCGTCAGCATCATGCCGCGCTCGGCGATGTCCGCGCCCAGTTCCGGCGGGGTCTGCTCCAGCGCGATCTTCACCGACGACACGATCTGGTTCAGCGGATCGGTGAGCGCCTCGAGGATTTCGTTGCTGGAGATCGTGAAGCTGCGCGGAATGCCTTCCGACAGGTTGCGGCCCTTCACTTCCATTTCCTTGACCTCGGAGCCCGGGAACGCGGAGCCGATTTCCTTCTTGATCGCCTCGGCGGTCTGCTCGCCGATCAGCATGCCGTAGTTGCGGCGGATGTAGTTGACGATCGCCTCGTCGAACTTGTCGCCGCCGACCCGCACCGAGCCCTTGTAGACGATGCCGCCGAGCGAGATCACGCCGACTTCGGTCGTGCCGCCGCCGATGTCGACCACCATCGAGCCCGTCGCTTCCGACACCGGCAGGCCGGCGCCGATCGCGGCCGCCATCGGCTCCTCGATCAGGTAGACCTGCGACGCGCCCGCGCCGTGGGCCGCTTCCTTGATCGCGCGGCGCTCGACCTGGGTCGAACCGCACGGCACGCAGATGATGATGCGCGGCGACGGCGAGAACATGCGCGACTCGTGGGCCGTCTTGATGAACTGCTTGATCATCTGCTCGGTGACCGTGAAGTCGGCGATCACGCCGTCCTTCATCGGACGGATCGCCTCGATGTTGCCTGGCACCTTGCCGAGCATCTGCTTGGCTTCCTTGCCGACTGCCTGGATCGTCTTCTTGCCGTTGGGGCCGCCTTCCTGGCGAATCGACACGACGGACGGCTCATCGAGCACGATGCCCTTGCCGCGCATGTAGATCAGGGTGTTTGCGGTGCCGAGGTCGATCGCCAGATCGTTGGAGAAGTAGCTGCGCAAAAAACCGAACATTCAGAATCCTGTCTCGCTGAGGGCCGGCCCCGCCTGGGGAGCGCGAAGGGCGGCAGCGGAAAAATTAACAGCCTCGGATCGGGCGGAAGCGGCCGCCGCAGGAGCGCGAAGCTGCGATTGAAATCTACCGGGGACCGCACGAAGCCCGCACGGCTTGCCGGAGCGGGGCGAAACGGTGCGGGAAAAGGCTGGCCGGGTTTGGGTCGAACGCATAATGATACCTTATAATTTACGGGTATTTGAATCGAAACGGGCGGTATTTTTCCCGCTTCGTACCCGATTTTTGAGGGTGGGATCGCACCCTCCAACCCCTGCCGCAGCACCGCTTTCCGCGGGGCTGCGCCGCCTCGTTTTCCGGTGACCGCATGGCCCTGACCCTGACCGATGTGAAACGCATCGCGCACCTTGCGCGGCTCGAAATGGCCGACGCCGACGCTGAGCATACGCTTGGCCAGCTCAATGAATTCTTCGGCCTCGTCGAGCAAATGCAGGCCGTCGATACGGCCGGCATCGCGCCGCTCGCCCACCCGATCGAACAGATCCAGGCGGTCGCGCAGCGCCTGCGCGACGACGCGGTGACGGAAACCGTCGACCGCCACGGCAACCAGCGCCCGGCGCCCGCCGTGCAGGACGGCCTCTATCTCGTACCGAAGGTTATCGAGTAAGCGTTCGGCGACACAGCGCGCCCGCCGGTGGCCCGCGCGCGACCCAGAATTCCCAGGAAACCCACTTCATGCACGCAAAAAGCCTGACCGAACTGCGCGCTGCGCTCGACGCCAAGGAATGCTCGGCCGTCGAGCTCGCGCAGCACTATCTGAAACGGATCGACGCCGCGCGCGACCTGAACGCGTTCGTCCATGTCGACGCCGACCTGACGCTCGCGCAGGCGAAGGCCGCCGACGCCGCGCTCGCGCAGGGCGCGGCGGGGCCGCTCGCCGGCCTGCCGGTCGCCCACAAGGACGTGTTCGTGACGCGCGGCTGGCGCTCGACCGCCGGCTCGAAGATGCTCGCGGACTACACGAGCCCGTTCGACGCGACCGTCGTCGCCCGCCTGTCGGCGGCCGGCATGGTCACGCTCGGCAAGACCAACATGGACGAGTTCGCGATGGGCTCGTCGAACGAGAATTCCGCATTCGGCCCGGTCAAGAACCCGTGGGACACGAAGGCCGTGCCGGGCGGCAGCTCGGGCGGCAGCTCGGCCGCCGTCGCCGCGCGCCTCGCGCCGGCCGCGACCGGCACCGACACCGGCGGCTCGATCCGCCAGCCGGCGTCGTTCGCCGGCGTGACCGGCATCAAGCCGACCTACGGCCGCGTGTCGCGCTACGGGATGATCGCGTTCGCGTCGTCGCTCGACCAGGGCGGCCCGATGGCGCAGAGCGCCGCCGACTGCGCGCTGCTGCTGAACGCGATGGCGGGCTTCGACACGCGCGATTCGACCAGCCTCGAGCGTGACGACGAAGACTTCACGCGCCACATCGGCCAGGGGTGGACGCCGGACAGCGACGCGGCCAGGCCGCTCGCGGGCCTGCGCATCGGCCTGCCGAACGAGTATTTCGGTGCGGGCCTGGCCGACGACGTGCGCGCGGCGATCGACGTGGCGCTCAAGCAGTACGAGGCGCTCGGCGCGACGCTCGTGCCGGTGTCGCTGCCGAAGACCGAGCTGTCGATTCCGGTCTACTACGTGATCGCGCCGGCCGAGGCGTCGTCGAACCTGTCGCGCTTCGACGGCGTGCGCTACGGCCACCGCGCGGCCGAATACCGCGATCTGCTCGACATGTACAAGAAGTCGCGCGCGGAAGGCTTCGGTCCGGAAGTGAAGCGCCGCATCCTGGTCGGCACCTACGTGCTGTCGCACGGCTACTACGACGCGTACTACCTGCAGGCGCAGAAGATCCGCCGCATCATCGCGCAGGATTTCCAGGAAGCGTTCAGGTCCTGCGACGTGATCATGGGCCCGGCGTCGCCGACGGTCGCATGGGACATCGGCGCGAAGGGCGACGATCCGGTCCAGATGTATCTCGCGGATATCTACACGCTGTCGGTGAGCCTCGCCGGCCTGCCCGGCATGAGCGTGCCGTGCGGCTTCGGCACGGGCGCGAACGCAACGCGCCCGGTTGGTCTGCAGATCATCGGCAACTATTTCAACGAAGCCCGGATGCTGCAGGTCGCCGACGCGTTCCAGCGCGTGACCGATTGGCACAAGCAAGTTCCGGCGGGAGTGTAAGCATGACTCAGTGGGAAGTCGTTATCGGTCTCGAGACGCACGCGCAGCTGTCGACCGTCTCGAAGATTTTCTCGGGCGCGTCGACGCAGTTCGGCGCGGAGCCGAACACGCAGGCCTGCGCGGTCGATCTCGCGCTGCCGGGCGTGCTGCCGGTGCTGAACCGCGGCGCGGTCGAGCGGGCGATCCGCTTCGGTCTTGCGATCGGCGCGACGGTGGCGCCGCGCAGCATCTTCGCGCGCAAGAATTATTTCTATCCGGATCTGCCGAAGGGCTATCAGATCAGCCAGTACGAGATCCCGGTCGTCCAGGGCGGCCAGGTCACGATCCAGGTGCCCGCCAATGAAAAGGCCGGCAAGGACGCGTATTCGAAGACGATCAACCTGACGCGCGCGCATCTGGAAGAAGATGCCGGCAAGTCGCTGCACGAAGACTTCGCGGGCATGACGGGCATCGACCTGAACCGCGCGGGCACGCCGCTGCTCGAAATCGTCACCGAGCCGGAAATGCGCAGCGCGGCGGAAGCCGTCGCGTACGCGAAGGCGCTGCACGGGCTCGTCGTGTGGCTCGGCATCTGCGACGGCAACATGCAGGAAGGCTCGTTCCGCTGCGACGCGAACGTGTCGGTGCGGCCGGTCGGGCAGGAGAAGTTCGGCACGCGCGCCGAGATCAAGAACCTGAACTCGTTCCGCTTCCTCGAAGAGGCGATCAACTACGAGGTGCGTCGCCAGATCGAGCTGATCGAGGACGGCGGCGAAGTCGTGCAGGAAACCCGCCTGTACGATCCGGACAAGCGCGAGACGCGCTCGATGCGCAGCAAGGAAGACGCGCACGACTACCGCTACTTCCCCGATCCGGACCTGATGCCGCTCGTGATCGGCGCGGACTGGATCGAGCGCGTGAAGGGCGAGATGCCCGAGTTGCCGGCGGCGATGCAGCAGCGCTTCGTCGAGCAGTACGGCGTCTCCGCGTATGACGCCGGCGTGCTGACGTCGGGCAAGGCGATGGCCTTGTACTTCGAGGCCGTGGTCGCGAAGGCCGGCGCGGCGAACGCGAAGATCGCCGCGAACTGGCTGATGGGCGACGTGTCGTCGCAGCTGAACCGCGACGGCATCGACATCGACGTGTGCCCGGTTTCGGCGGCGCAGCTCGCGCTGCTGCTGCAGCGGATCGCCGACGGCACGATCTCGAACAAGATCGCGAAGGAAATCTTCGTGACGATCTGGGACGAGAAGGCGACCGACGACGTGGCGGCCGACCGCATCATCGACGCGAAGGGCCTGAAGCAGATCTCCGACACCGGCGCGCTCGAGGCGATCATCGACGAAGTGCTCGCGGCGAATGCGAAGTCGGTCGAGGAATTCCGCGCCGGCAAGGAGAAGGCGTTCAACGCGCTGATCGGCCAGGCGATGAAGGCCACGAAGGGCAAGGCGAACCCGCAGCAGGTCAACGAACTGCTGAAGAAGAAGCTCGGGTGAGCGTGCGCGCTCCCCGCGTCAACCGCGCTTGAGGACGGGCCGCCGCCGGACGGAAGTTCGGGGCGGCCCGTCGCGCTTGGTGCGCACGCCGCCGCGCGTGCCGCACCGTCAAACGGAGAACCCAATGGTGAAACCCCCGTCGCTCGACGATTACCGCGTGCCGTACCACACGCGCGAGAAGGAAGCTTCGGCATTCCGGCTAGACGCATTCGACCCGGCCGCGAAGCCGTTCTCGCAAGGCACGAAGGAAGCCGACCGTGCTCGGCTGTCGGCGGTTTCGATGGAGCTGGACGAGCAGCAGGAACGGCTGCACGCGCAGCAGCAGAAGCGCGTGCTGCTCGTGCTGCAGGGCATGGACACGAGCGGCAAGGACGGCACGGTGCGTGCCGTGTTCCGTGAGGTCGATCCGCTCGGCCTGCGCGTCGTGCCGTTCAAGTCGCCGACGCCGATCGAGGCCGCACACGATTTCCTGTGGCGCGTGCACGCGCAGGCGCCGTCGGCAGGCGAGCTGGCGATCTTCAATCGCAGCCACTACGAAGACGTGCTGGTGCCGCGCGTGCTCGGCGCGATCGACGAAGCGGAATGCCTGCGCCGCTACCGGCAGATCCGCCAGTTCGAGGAGATGCTCGTGGAGAACGGCACGACGATCGTCAAGTGCTTCCTGCACATCTCGAAGGACGAGCAGCGCAACCGGCTGCAGGCGCGCGTCGACGATCCGACCAAGCACTGGAAGTTCGACATCTCCGATCTCGACGCGCGCAAGCGCTGGGACGGCTATCAGGCCGCCTATCGCGACGCGCTCGCCGCGACGTCGGCCGAGCATGCGCCGTGGTACGTGATCCCGGCGGATTCGAAGACACACCGCAACGTGATGATCGCCGAGCTGCTGCTGCGCGAGATGAGCAACATGAAGCTGACGTTCCCGCCGCCGAAGCCCGAGCTCGCCGGCGTGAAGATCCAGTGAACGCAACGAAACGACTGAACGGAACCCCAACATGCTGCGTGTGATTACCGCCAATCTGAACGGCATCCGCTCCGCCGCGAAGAAGGGCTTTTTCGACTGGCTCGGCGAGCAGAACGCGGATTGCGTCTGCGTGCAGGAGATCAAGGTGTCGGCCGACGACCTGCCGGCCGACTTCGTCGCGCCGCACGGCTTCAGGAGCTATTTCCACCACGCCGAGAAGAAGGGCTACAGCGGCGCGGGTGTGTACAGTCGCCACGAGCCGGATGACGTGATCATCGGCTTCGGCAGCGATGAATTCGATTCGGAGGGGCGCTACGTCGAGACGCGCTACGGCAAGCTGTCGGTCGTGTCGGTGTATGTGCCGTCCGGTTCGAGCGGCGACGAGCGCCAGCAGGCGAAGTATCGCTTCATGGATGCGTTCATGCCGCACCTCGCCGAGCTGAAGGCAACGCGCGAAGTGATCCTGTGCGGCGATGTGAACATCGTGCACAAGGAAATCGACATCAAGAACTGGAAGGGCAACCAGAAGAATTCGGGCTGCCTGCCTGAAGAGCGCGCGTGGCTCACGAAGCTGTTCGACGACGTTGGGTATGTCGACGTGTTCCGCACGCTCGACCCGCGGCCGGAGCAGTACACGTGGTGGAGCAACCGCGGCCAGGCGTACGCGAAGAACGTCGGGTGGCGGATCGATTACCAGATCGCGACGCCCGGCGTGGCGAGCACCGCGAAAAGCACGTCGATCTTCCGCGACATCAAGTTCAGCGATCATGCGCCGCTGACGGTCGATTACGACTGCCATTGAGCGTGAGCGGGCCGCGCATCGCGCGTTCACCGCAACGACGACGGGCCGCGCGATGCGGCCCGTTTCTTTTGCGAGACGGCGGCGCGGATGCGCCGCGCGTCCGGCATGACGACGCTCAGCGCGCCGGCTTGAGCGACGCCATGTCGATCACGAAGCGATACTTCACGTCGCTCTTCAGCATCCGTTCGTAGGCCGCGTTGATCTGCTGCATCGGGATCATTTCGATATCCGACGTAATGCCGTGCTGCGCGCAGAAGTCGAGCATTTCCTGCGTTTCCGCGATCCCGCCGATCAGCGAGCCCGCGAGGCGGCGGCGCTTCATGATCAGGTTGAACACCTGCGGCGACGGGTGGTCGTGCTCCGGCGCGCCGACGAGCGTCATCGTGCCGTCGCGCTTGAGCAGGTTCAGGAACGGGTTGAGATCGTGCTGCGCGGCGACCGTGTTCAGGATGAAGTCGAAGCTGTTCAGGTGCGCGTTCATCTGCGCGTCATCCTTCGAGATCACGACCTCGTGCGCGCCGAGGCGCTTGCCGTCCTCGACCTTCGACGGTGACGTCGTGAACAACACGACGTGCGCGCCCATCGCGCGCGCGAGCTTCACGCCCATGTGGCCGAGGCCGCCCAGGCCGACGACGCCGACCTTCTTGCCCGGCCCCGCGCCCCACTGGCGCAGCGGCGAATAGGTCGTGATGCCCGCGCACAGCAGCGGCGCCGCGCCGGCCGGATCGAGCGTGTCCGGCACGCGCAGCACGAACGCCTCGTCGACGACGATCTGCGTCGAGTAGCCGCCGAAGGTCACGTCGCCGGTTACGCGGTCCTGGCCGTTGTAGGTGCCGACGAAGCCGTTCTCGCAGTATTGCTCGAGGCCCTCGGCGCAGCTCGGGCAGGTGCGGCACGAATCGACGAGACAGCCGACGCCGACCAGCTCGCCGGTCTTGAAGCGCGTCACCTGCGGGCCGGTCGCGGTCACGCGGCCGACGATCTCATGGCCGGGCACGACCGGGTAGATCGAGTTCTTCCATTCATTGCGGGCCTGATGGAGGTCCGAATGGCAGACGCCGCAGTAGAGAATCTCGATCTGCACGTCGAGATCGCGCAGCGCGCGGCGCTGGAATTCGAACGGGGCGAGCGGCGCGCGCGCGTCGGCGGCCGCGTAGGCAAAGGTTGTGCTCATCGAAGGCTCCTGAGTCCGGCAAAAAAGTCGCGCCCGGCACCATGCGGCGGTGCGGCGGCGCAGGACGACATCGTAAGGAGCCGCGCGTGCGCGCGGAATACCTGAAGGTCTTGAAGATTTGCCTATTTCTCTCGAATTGACGCAGCGCCGCAGAAAAACCGCCGCAGCGGTGCTACATTGCAAGCTTGATTCTCCCGCAGCCCACGAACCCGCCGATGAGCTTCCGGCCCCTTTTCTCCGATAACGGCGAGCGCGTGCAGCGCCGCATGGTCGAGCTGCTCGGGCGGCTGGCGCCCGACGAGGGCTATACGCAGGCGGAGCTCGACGGCGTGCGCTTCATCCGCGTGAACCGCTCGGTGCCGCGCATGCCGGTGCTGTACGAGCCAAGCATCATCGTCGTCTGCCAGGGCCGCAAGCGCGGCTATCTCGGCGAGCAGGCATTCGTCTACGACGCGCAGCAGTATCTCGTGCTGTCGGTGCCGCTGCCGTTCGAATGCGAAACGGACGCGAGCCCCGACGCGCCGTTTCTCGCGATCTCGATCCGTGTCGATCTCGCGGTGATCGCCGAGCTGTCGATCCTGCTCGACGAGACACACGGCGCGTCCGCGAGCGAGCCCTGCGGCGTGTGCTCGACGCCGCTCGACGCGCCGTTTGCCGACGCCATGCTGCGGCTGCTCGAAGCGCTCGCGTCGCCGCACGACACGCGCGTGCTCGGGCCTTCGATCATGCGCGAGATCGCCTACCGGGTGCTGACCGGCGCGCAAGGCGACGCGATCCGTGCGGCGCTC
>Ga0335069_10005297_pt1 | contig 18996 bp, 16 predicted proteins | sample Lox_Sample_11_FD_206714 | JGI IMG/M metagenome (GOLD analysis project Ga0335069, IMG submission 206714) | Soil microbial communities from Loxahatchee National Wildlife Refuge, Florida, United States - Lox_Sample_1.1 | ecosystem: Environmental > Terrestrial > Soil > Wetlands | place: USA... | reverse complement strand
TGCTGCGGATACGCGGCTGGAACGCGGACTCGGCGGCCGAGCGTGCCGTCACCGTGCTGACCCGGGCCGGCCTCGCCGACCGGGCGGGCCAGCGCGTGCATCGGCTCTCCGCCGGAGAAGCCCAGCGCCTGGCGCTGGCCCGGGCGCTGGCCAGCGCCCGGGGGCTGCTGATCGCCGACGAGCCGACCTCCAGGCAGGACGAGAGCAACGCCCGGGCCATCGCGGTCCTGCTGGCGGCCGCCGCTCACGAGGAGGGCCAGACCGTGATCTGCGCCACCCACGATCCCGCCGTGATCCGCCAGGCCGACCAGGTTGTCACCCTGAACGGATAAGTAGGCGACCGACCGGCACTCAGGCGCCTCCGAACGCGATAGCCCGGCCCGCGTCCCCGCGGCCCGCTCTATTGTGCCGAACGGGGATACCCCCCGGCTCGGCTCAGCGGTGCAACTGGCCGAGAAGCTCGTCCAGCATCTGCCGCTGGCGGACCGGGCTGACCCGGTCCGGGTAGAGCACCCGCTCGGCGCTGAGCCCGTCGATCAGCACGAGCAGCTGGTGGGCGGCCAGCTCGATGTCCACGCCGTCGCGGAGCTCGCCGTGCTTGTCCGCCTCGGCGAGGTGGCCGCGCAGCCGGTCCGTGAAGCGATCGAACTCGGCGTGCTGCAGCTCGCGCAGCGCCGGGTTGCCCAGCGCCCGCCCCCAGAAGCTGATCTCGATCTGGGCCTCCAGGTCACGCTCGGAGTCCAGCGGGAGCGCTTCCAGCATGATGATGCGCAGAGCGGCCAGCCCGGTGAGCCCGGCCGCCCGGGCCTCCATCCGGGCCACGACCCGGCGGTGGGACATCACCAGGGCCGAGCCCAGCATGTCGGCCTTGTCGTCGAAGTAGTGCGCCAGGATGCCGCGTGAGCAGCCCGCCTCGCGGGCGATGGCCCTGATGGTGGCGCGGGCGATGCCGTCACGCGCGATCACCCGCCAGGTGGCGGACAGGATCTCGTCCCGCCGGGCGTCCCAGTCGACGATCTTCGGCATGGACCTCCAGCTCTTTCCGTGCGAGCCGCGAACGCCCTCGAACCACGCCGAGCGCCTCCCGGGCCGCGCCGAGCGCCTCCCGGACCGCTCCAAGCATCTCCTGAGCTGCTCCCAGCACCTCCCGGGGCTCCTGGAGACCTGGTTTTTTGTCGGACGTCCGTCTAATATCCGGAATTAGTGTACCGAAGGGACCCCGACGAGCTGCAGGCGGCTCGCGCGCAGCTCGTCAGCTACAGCGCACGCCTGCTTGCCGACGGGCTGGCCGTCGGCAGCGCGGGCAACATGAGCGTCCGGGCAGGCGACATCGTGGCGATCACCCCGTCCGGTATCAGCTACCACGACATGCGGCCGGACGACGTCTGCCTGGTCGCCCCGGACGGTACCGAGGTAGACGTGCCGGAGACGCCGTCCTCCGAGATGCCCATGCACCTGGCCATCTACGCGGCGACCAAGGCGGGCGCCGTCGTGCACACGCACTCGCCGGAGGTCGTCGCGCTGTCCGCGTCGCGGCCGGAGCTGCCCGCGATCCACTACGCGATCACCGGCCTGGGCGGGCCGGTCCGGGTCGCGCCCTACGTGCGCTTCGGGTCGGCGGGCCTGGCCGCGGCGGCTGTCGAGGCGCTGGATGGCCGCAGCGCCGTCATCCTGCGCAACCACGGGGCGGTCACCTACGGCCATGACCTGGCGCAGGCCTACGACCGGGCGCTGCTGCTCGAGTGGCTGGCCCGTACCTACCGGCTGGCGCTGAGCTACGGGGAACCCTCGACCCTGTCCGCCGCCGAACTCGACGAGGTGACAGCCGAGTCCCGGCGCCGCCGCTACGGCGAACGACGCAGCGGCCCGCCATGAGAGCAGCGCCATGAGAGACGACCTCGCGATCGCGTTCTCGATCATCTCCATCACCACCGGCATCTTCCTGAACTACGGGTTCGGGCTGGCCTACTGGGGGCCGGCCGCCATCTGGACCTGGCTCAGGAAGGGCACCGCCGGGGTCGAGCCGGTCGAAGACCTCGCCGACCCGCAGGCGCGGCCATAGGGAGGTCCTGTCGGGGACCGCAGATGCAGCGGGTCTCTTTTTGGTTTCCGCACCATGGACGGAAGCTACTGCACTACGGAAACATGCACCTCAGAAGGCTGAACCGCGGGTCGGAGGAAGACAGACATGCCGATGCCTAGCGCGCTGGAGATCGCCCGGCAGGCCACGCTCAAGCCGGTCACCGAGATCGCGGACGACATCGGGATACCGCCCTGGCTGATCGAGCCGTACGGCGAGTTCGTCGCCAAGATCGGGCTCGGTGCCATCGAGGCGCTGGCCGACCGGCCGCGGGCGCGCTACGTGGTGGTCACGGCGGTCACGCCGACCCCGCTCGGCGAGGGGAAGACCACCACGACCATCGGGCTCGGCCAGGCCATGCGGCACATCGGCAAGCAGGCCACGATCTCGATCCGGCAGGCGTCGATGGGGCCCACGTTCGGGATCAAGGGCGGCGCGGCGGGCGGGGGCTACAGCCAGGCGGTGCCGTTCGAGTCGCTGAACCTGCACCTGACTGGCGACATGCACGCGGTGACCGCGGCGCACAACCAGCTCGCGGCGATGCTGGACAACCACCTGCACACGGGCAACGCGCTGGGCCTCGACCAGCACGCCATCAGCTGGCGGCGCGTGCTCGACGTCAATGACCGGGCGCTGCGCAACATCGTGATCGGCCTGGGCGCGGCGGCCGACGGCGTCCCGCGGCAAACCGGCTTCGACATCACCGCCGCCTCGGAGGTGATGGCGATCCTGGCCCTCTCGTCCTCACTCCAGGACATGCGGGCGCGCCTGGGCCGGATCGTGGTGGGGTATACGCCGTCCGGCGAGCCGGTGACCGCCGAGCAGCTCAAGGCGGCCGGGGCGATGACCGTGATCATGCGTGACGCCATCAAGCCCAACCTGCTGCAGACGCTGGAGAACACCCCGGTTCTCGTGCACGCGGGCCCGTTCGGCAACATCGCGCACGGGAACTCCTCTGTGGTCGCGGACCTGATCGGCATCCACAGCGGTGAGTTCCTGATCACCGAGGCCGGGTTCGGCGCGGACATGGGCGCCGAGCGGTTCTTCAACATCAAGTGCCGGGTCTCCGGCCTCACGCCGGATGCCGCCGTGGTGGTCACCACCGTCCGGGCGCTGAAAGCGCACTCCGGCCGGCATCGCGTGGTGGCCGGCCGGCCGCTCCCCGCCGCCATGCTCCAGGAGAACCCGGAGGAGGTGCTCCTCGGCGCCGCCAACCTGCGCAAGCAGCTGGAAAACGTCAGGGCGCACGGGGTAACCCCGGTGGTGGCGATCAACGCGATGCCGGGTGACTTCGCGTCGGAGCACGCCGCCATCCGCGAGGTCGCCGACTCGCTGGGGGTCCGGCCGGCGGTCTGCACCCACTTCACCGACGGGGGCCGCGGTGCCGCCGAGCTGGCCGAGGCCGTGGCCGAGGCCGCTGAGGAGCCCGGTGAGTTCCGTTTCCTCTACCCGGCCGGGGCCTCGCTCCGGGCGAAGATCGAGACGATCGCCACCCGGCTGTACGGCGCCGACGGCGTCGACTACTCGGTCGAGGCCGCCCGGCAGCTCGATGCCTTCGAACGCAACGGGTTCGGCGGCCTGCCGGTCTGCGTGGCCAAGACCCAGCTGTCACTGTCCTCGGACCCCAAGCTCAAGGGAGCCCCGGTCGGCTGGCGGCTGCCGGTCAGGGAGGCGCGCGCGTCGGTCGGAGCCGGGTTCATCTATGCCATCTGCGGCGAGATGCGCACCATGCCGGGACTGGCCTCCAATTCGGCCGCCGAACGGATCGACATCGACGCCAACGGTGAGGTCGTCGGCCTCGCATGAGGGAGCCGGGGGCGAGCGGGGGGCACGGCGAATCCTGCTACCTTGACCTGCCGCTGCGCACGTTCCTCGGCCTGCTCGCCAGCGACCGGCCCGCCCCGGCCGGCGGCGCCGCGGCGGCGCTCGGGGTCGCGCTGGCGGCCAGCCTGTGCGCGATGACGGCGCGGCGGTCAGGCCGGCAGCTCCCCGAAGCGGCCGGGCTCGCCGCGGAAGCCGGACGGCTGGCGGACCTGGTCGCGCCGCTCGCCCAGGCCGACGCCGAGGCCTACCGGGCGGTGATCGCCGCCCGGCGCCGGCCGCCCGGCCCGCCCGCCGATCTCGCCGCCGCGCTCTCGGGCGCCGCCGACGTGCCGATGCGGATCGCCGAGATCGGCGCGCAGGTCGCCGCCCTGGCCGCCCGGCTGGCCGCCCACGGCCACCCGGACCTGCGCGGGGACGCCGTCGCCGCCGCGCTGCTGGCCGGCGCCGGGACCCGGTCGGCCTGCGCCCTGGTCCGGATCAACCTCGCCGCCGCCCGGTCCGACGAGCGCCTGGCCCGGGTCACCCGCCTGCTCGCCGCGCTGCCCCCGGCCCCGTCCGGCTGACCGGCCAGAGCGGCGCCCCAGAACGGCGTCCCCAGAACGGCGTCCCCAGAACGGCGGCCCCAGAACGGCGTCCCCAGAACGGCGGCCCTAGAACGGCGGCCCTAGAACGGCGGTACCGGGCCGACCGGGCCGGTGATCGGCAGCACGGCCAGGCAGGGCACGCGCACCGGGTGGGCCGGGTCCAGCGCGTTCAGCACGTCGGCCAGCGCGACCGGGTCCGCGGCGATCTCCAGGTGGTCGCTCAGGTCGAGCGGGCACTGGTTCTGCAGCGTGATGTTGGTGACCCCGGCGCCGGACAGGAACGCCGAGGTGTACGGCGTGACCACCTCGTCGTACCGGGACTCGATGACCGTGTAGCTCACCCCCGCCACGGCCTCGCCGCCCGCGTTCAGGCTGGCCAGGAACGCCGAGCCCGCCTCCTGCTCGACGCACGCGGTGCACAGCGGGTTGAGCGCGCTGTTCACCAGGCCCGCCGTGCCGAGCGCGGTGACCAGGGCGGTCAGCCCGTCCAGGGTGGTGCCGTGGTTGCTGGGCGCCAGCGCGACCATCTTGTCCACGTAAGCGGCGCCGCCCAGGAACTTCAGGTAGTACCGCGGCATCATGCCGCCCTGGGAGTGGCCCACCAGGTCGGCCTTGGCCGCGCCGGTCGCCGCGAGCACCCTGGTCACGAACGACGCCAGCTGGCCCGCCGAGGCGGCGATGTCCCCGGTGCCCTGGATGACCGACGACGCCGAGGGCCCGCCGTAGTTGAAGGTGAAGACGCAGTAGCCGTGGTTGGCCAGCAGGGGCGAGGCGGCCTGCCAGTTGTCGTCCTGGTTGGCGAACGTCCCGTGCACCAGGATGACCGGCTCCGGGTGCGCGGCCGACGGCTTGCAGCCGAAGTTGTCCGCGCCGGGCGGCGGCGTCTGCGGGAAGGCGAAGCCGGCCAGCGCGCCGAGCGCGAAGTCCCAGTCGACCGGGAGCGTCCGGGCCTGGGCGGGCAGCTGCCCGGCGAACAGCGCGGCGCCGGCCGCCAGCACCACGGCGGCCAGCCGGAACCTGAGGGGACGAATACGGGCCATGCTCGGAGTACACGTCCTGCCGCGGCGGGTTCCTATGCGCCCGCGCAACGATTCAACGCAGGAGTTTGTCACTCCCCGACAAATAATTCCCTAACGAGCGGCGTTTCCCGCCCCGCCAACCGTGCTTCCGGTCGCGTGCCGGGCGGCCGCGTCGGCGGCGGCGCGCGAGAAGCGCATCGAGCCGTCGTCTATCTTGCCGTGCCGCAGGGTGACCACGTCGTGGGCGTAGCTCGTGCCCAGCCGCCACGGGGCCCGGGAGCCGGCCCGCGGGAACTGGTCGATGGACCGGAGCACGTAGCCGGCCTGGAAGTCGAGCAGCGGCTGCCCGGTGACGCTGGGGTCGTCGTTGACCGGGACGCACGTGTCGTAGCCATGGGCGTCCATGTGCTTCAGCAGCCGGCAGGTGAACTCGCTCACCAGGTCCGCCTTCAGCGTCCAGGAGGCGTTGGTGTAGCCGATGGTGAACGCGAAGTTCGGCACGCCGCTGAGCATCATGCCCTTGTAGGCCATCGTCTCGGGCAGCCGGACCGGCCGTCCGTCCACCGCCAGCTCGGTGCCGCCGAACGCGAGCAGCTGCAAGCCGGTCGCGGTCACCACGATGTCGGCCGCCAGCTCGGCACCGGACTCCAGCCGCAGGCCATCCTCGGTGAAGGTGGCGATACGGTCGGTGGCCACCGAGGCGCGCCCGTCGCGGATTGCCTGGAACAGGTCGCCGTCGGGCACCAGGCACAGCCGCTGGTCCCACGGGTTGTACGTGGGCTTGAAGTGGGTGTCGACGTCGTACCCGGCCGGCAGCTGCTTGACCGCCATCTGGCGGATCCAGCCGCGGATCATGTCGGGCTTGCGGCGGCTGAGCTTGTAGATCAGCGTCGTCACCGCGACGTTCTTCCACCGGGTGGCGGTGTACCCGCGCCGGGTGCCGAGCAGCGCGCGCAGCCGGGTGGCGATGCCGTCCTCGGCCGGCATGGCCAGGATGTAGGTGGGGGAGCGCTGCAGCATCGTCACGTGCGCCGCCGTCTGCGCCATGGCCGGGACGAGCGTCACCGCGGTCGCCCCGCTGCCGATCACGACGACGCGCTTGCCCGCGTAGTCCAGGTCGTCCGGCCAGTGCTGCGGGTGCACGATCTGGCCGCGATAGTCCCCGATGCCGGGGAAATCCGGCAGGTAGCCCTGGTCGTAGCGGTAGTAGCCGCTGCACATCAGCAGGAAGCCGCAGGTCAGCGTCGTCGTCTCGCCGCCGGGCAGCTCGGCCTCCACGGTCCAGCGCGCGTCCTCGCCGGACCAGGCCGCCCGCGTCACCCGGTGCCGGAAGCGGATGCGCGACTCGATCCCCGCCTCGGCCGCGGTGGCGCGGACGTAGCCGAGGATCGCCGGGCCGTCCGCGATCGCCTTGGCCTCGGTCCACGGCCGGAACCGGTAGCCGAGCGTGTACATGTCCGAGTCCGACCTCACGCCCGGGTAGCGGAACAGGTCCCAGGTGCCGCCGATGGCGTCGCGGGCCTCCAGGATGGCGTAGGTCTTGCCCGGGAACCCGGCCTGCAGGTGATGGGCGGCGCCGATCCCGGACAGCCCCGCCCCCACGATCAGCACATCCACATGCTCCGTCATCGGGACCCTTCCTGCCGCGCCCGGAGCCGCTTCTCCAGTATTGCCATCACGTCGTAGTAGTGGGTGGGGGCGACCCGGGCCAGGGCGTCGAAGACGTAGGCGTCGGGACCGACCAGGATGCGGGCCTTGCCCCGGTCGACCCCGCGGCAGATGATCCCGGCCGCCTTGTCCGGCGTGGTCATGGTGATCGCCTCGAAGTCGGCCGCCATCTGCTCGCGGGTGCGGTCGCGGCCTTCGGGGTCCTTCCGGATGCGCGCGTTGCGGGCGATGTTGGTCCTGATGCCGCCGGGGTGGACGGTGACCGCCCGGACGCCGGTGCCGCGCAGTTCCTGGCGCAGCGCGTCGGTGAAGCCGCGCACCGCGAACTTCGACGCGCAGTAGGCGCTCTGGTAGGGCATGCCCACCAGGCCGAACACGCTCGAGGTGTTGACGATGACCCCGTCGTCCTGCCCGGCCAGGATGGGCAGGAAGGCGCGCGTGCCGTTGACCACCCCGTCGAAGTTGATCTGCCGCAGCCACTCGTCATCGCCGGGGTCGGCGTCCAGGACCGACGAGGCGACCGCCACGCCCGCGTTGTTGAACACCGCGGCCAGCGGAGCCCTGCCCGGCAGGGAGGGCAGCCACTCGCGCACCTCCGCCGCGAAGCGCCGCTGATCCGCGGCGTCCCGCACGTCGAGCACCCGGACCAGGACCGGTCCCGCCAGGGACCTGGCGGTATCTTTAAGGCCGGCCTCGTCGATGTCGGCGATGGCCACCGGCGAGCCCGAACCCGACAGCCGCCGGGCCAGGCTCCGCCCGATGCCCGAGGCCGCGCCGGTGATAATCGCCGGCCGGCCCGCGATGGACCTGAGGTTCCTGGCCATCAGTCCTCCTTACTACGGCGCCGCACCACCGCCCGGCCGCCCCTGGCGGGACACCAGGCGATGCCCCGCGAGTGCCACCGCTCGCCGCGTTCACTCGTCGGCTCCAGCGTGAAGTCGCGGAGCAGCGTGCGCAGTACCACGTTCATCTCCATATGGGCGAAGGCGGCGCCGATGCATCGCCGGGCGCCGCCGCCGAACGGGATCCACTGATAGGTATCCGGCCTGCTGCCCGCGAAGCGGTCCGGGTCGAATCGGCCCGCGTCCGGGAACAGCGCCTCGTCGGTGTGCATCAGGTAGATGCTCACCAGCACGACCTGGCCAGGCGGCAGCGTCCACCGTCCCAGCCGCAGGCCCGGCGCGCGGACCTGGCGGGCCGTCTTGTCGATGACCGGGCGCACCCGCTGGACCTCCAGGATCGTCGCCTCACGTAGCTCCGACCCGCCCGCGTCGGCCTCGGCGGCCAGCCGGCGCAGCACCGCCGGATGCCGGCGCAGCCGCTCGACGGCCCACGCCAGCGTGGTCGCCGTGGTCTCGTGCCCGGCGGTCAGCAGGGTGAGCAGCTGGTCGGCGATCTCGTCGCGGCTCATCCCGGTGCCGTCGTCGTACCTGCTCTGCAGCATCAGCGCGAGCACGTCGCCGCGCTCGCCGAGCCCGGGCCGGGCCGCCGCGATCAGCCGGTCGACGGTCGCGTCGTACTCGCGCCGGTACCCCTCCGCGCGGACCCACGGGCTCCACCGGCCGAGAGCGGTGCGCGGGACCGGCAGGGCGGCGAGCCGCGAGCCGAGCTTCACCATCTTCGGCAGCAGTTCCCGCAGCGCGGCCAGCTCGGCCCCGTCGGCGCCGAACACGGCGCGCAGGATCGCGTTGAGCGTGATGCGCATCATCGGGTCCAGCGTCGCGAACTCGCGGCCCTCCGGCCAGGTCGCCATCTCGCGGACCGCCTCCTCCTCGACGATGGCTTCGTAGCCGCGGAGCCGGCGGCCGTGGAACGGCGGCACCAGGAGCTTGCGCTGCCGCTTGTGCGCCTCGCCGCTCAGCGCGAAGAAGGAGTTGGGGCCCAGCACCCGCCCCAGGTTGAAGTCGAGGTTGTCGGCGGCCTCCGGGCTGGTGGTAAACAGCTGCTTGACCTCGGCCGGGTCGCTGATGACGACGGTTTCCCCGATGACCGGGACGTTGACGGTGAACGCGGAGCCGTAGCGCTCGCCCAGCCGGCGCATCGTCCGCAGCGGAGCGGCGAGCGCCAGGACGCCCTGCACCAGGCGGGGGGCAGACGGCCCGTCCGGCCGGGCCGCCGTGCTCCGGGCCCCCGTGCTCGCCGCCGCCGTGCTCGCAGCTCCTGTGCTCCTAGCCCCGGGGCCCGGTGCCGCCGTGCTCATCCGCACCCTCTGGTCAGTCCCTCCGGTCAGCGGTACGCGCGCGTACCAGATTGACGGTACGCCAGGGTACCGTAATGTGCAAGCCAGGAGGGATAGTGATGAGCACCGGTACCGCGCACCACGAGGTGGTGAGCCCGGAGAACGCGGCCGCGCCCGCCGAGTTCCGCCAGCGGCTGCTGGCCGGCATGGCCGCGGCCGTCCGGGAGTGCGGTTTCCGCGACTCGACGGTCGCGGACGTGGTACGCCACGCCCGTACCTCGCGCCGTACGTTCTACGAGCACTTCCCCAGCAAGCAGGCCTGTTACATCGCGCTGCTGCGAGAGGCCAACGCGGCCATGGTGCGCCAGATCGCGGCCTCGGTCGATCCGCGCGCGCCTTGGGACGCTCAGGTGCGGCAGGCCATCGAGGCGTGGATCGCGGTGGCGCAATCCGACCTGGCGCTCACGCTGAGCTGGATCCGGGACCTGCCCTCCCTCGGCTCCGACGCCCGCCACCTGCAGCGCGAGTGGCTCGAGGCCTTCGTCGTGCTGATCCAGGACCTCACCGACACCCCGGAACTGCGGGCCGCCGGGGTCGCCCCGCCGTCCCGCCAGCTCACGATCATGCTGCTCGGCGGCCTGCGCGAGCTGATCGCCACGACCGTCGAGGACGGCGGCGACATCGGCGACATCACCGAGGTGGCCGTCCGGGCCACCCAGGCGATGCTCGGCCCGCACGCGTGACACCGCCCCGCCCGCATCCAGCTCCCGCACGCGTGACACCAGATGTTACTTACTGGTAACGTATTGGCCAATCATGTCGCGGGGCGGAACTGGCGTCCGGGCGGTGAATGAGGGTGCGAGAGCTTGCGGAGGTCTCCCGCGCGGAGACCGCACCGGTCTGCGGGCCGGCCTTTTCCGCCGAGACCGCGGCCGTGGTCCGGGCCAGGCTGGGCGGCGCCATCCCGGAGATGATCGAGGTCATCGGGCGCGGAGTCCCGGAATACGCGAGCCGGGACCGCCCGGACTACCAGCAGCGGCTCGCCGACGCGGTGACCGGTGCCGTGGCCCAGTTCATCGCGCACATCGCCCAGCCAGGGCGCTCCACGAGGGCCATCACGGCGGAGTTCCGCGCCATCGGCGGCACCGCGGCACGCGAGGGCCGGACCCTCGACGCGCTGCAGGACGCGCTGCGCCTGGGCGCGCGGGTGGCCTGGCGCTGGCTGTGCGAGGCCGACGCCGGGCTCGACCGGCAGGAGCTCAGCCGGGTCGGCGAGGCGATCTTCGCGTACCTGGACGAGCTGGCTGCGGCCTGCGCCCAGGGCTACGCGGAGGCCCGCGTGCAGGCGGCGGGGGAGCGGCAGCGCCGGTCCCGGCAGCTGCTCGGCGCGATCGTGTCCGAGCCGCCGCCCGCCGCCGGGCTCGTGGCGCGCCTGGCCCGCGCGGCCGCCTGGGTGCTGCCCGCCCAGGTGGCCCTGGTGGCCCTCGGCGAGTGGCGGCAGCAGGACGCGCTGCTGCTGCCGCCTGATGTGCTCGCCGACTGGACGCGCTCAGACCCGTGCCTGCTCGTGCCGGATCCGGACGGGCCGGGGCGGCAGGCGGCGATCGGCCGGGTGCTGTACGGCCGGGCCGCCGCCATCGGCCCCTCGGTCCCGCTCGCCCGCGCCGCCCTGTCGCTGCGCTGGGCGCGGCACGCCCTGGCCCTGGCCCGGGCCGGGGTCATCGCGGCCGGCGGCGGGCCGGTCCGCTGCGACGAGCACCTGTCCACGCTGCTCATCCTGGCCGACGAGGACCTGGCCAGCGCGCTGCGCAGCAGCCGGCTGGCGCCGCTGGCCCGGCTGCGCCCCGGCCAGCGGGACCGGATCGCCGAGACGCTGCTGGCCTGGCTGCAGCTCGGCGAGAACGCCGCCGAGGTGGCGCAGCGGATCCACGTTCACCCGCAGACGGTCAGGTACCGGCTACGGCAGATCCAGGAGCTGTTCGGCGACCAGCTGCGTGATCCGGACCGGCGGTTCGAGCTGCAGCTGGCCCTGCGCGTCCGCCAGCTGACCGCAAGCAGGGGGCCGGGGCGGGAAACCCGCTTCGTTCGGCCTTAAAGACGCCCGCCCCCGGCTCCACACCATGCACACACGCCTTTCACCGGCGCTGCACGAGCGTGTCCTGTCCCGGGAGCCAGGCTCCCGGACCGGACGCCATCGTCTCCGGCGCGCCTCCCCGCTAGCCGGCCCTGCCAGCCGGCCCTGCCAGCCGGCCCTGCCAGCCGGCCCTGCCAGCCGGCCCTGCCAGCCGCCCCGGCAGGTGGCTGACGGCGGAGCCTGCCGCCTGGGCGCCGGAGCCGGCCACCCTCGGATCAGCCTGGCGGAGGCCGGCCGAGGGTGACCGGGGCCGTGGCGGACCGGTCCCTACTGCGGCGCCGCGACGGCAACCCCATGAGACCGGACTGCGGTGCAGGCGGATTGGCGCCCATGTGGTGACCATATGGAGAGAAGCGGCGTCGCCGGTTTCGCCAGAGCGCCGCCCGGGTCTTCCTGGGCATCGTGCTGCCCCTCGACGGGGTCCCGGGGCTGCGGCGCAGGCACGCCACGGCCTCGCGCTACCTGGCCGGTTTCGGCGTGGCGATGTACTGCGGGTCCGGCCGCCAGCCCGGCGCGGACGGCACCGAGACCATGCGGGAGCACGCCCGCGTGGTCCTCGCTGTCCGCGGACCAGACCGCCTGTAACCACCTCCGAGGACGCCCAGCCCAGCCCGTCATATGGGCCTTGCTGGCGATAACCCGCGACGGCCGGATGCACCACGCATCACCGCCGTCACAATCCCCGTTATCGTGGATCGCCACTGCCCGTATACGGGCAGTGGCGATCCACGATCATGCGATCTCGGGCAGGGACCGGACCGTCCCGGCTGCTGCTGGAACCTGGTGCCGGGGCAGGCGCCGGCTCCGGCCGGCCTCATTGATCTTCCCGCCTCGAGAGCACGCCCATTCCGGTGTTGACACCGCTTACATAGCTGTTTAGCGTTACCAGCGAAACTTTGATGTAAGCGGTTTCAACAACGGCGGTACCGGCGGCTGTGCTTCGTCACCGGGCCGCCCGACGCGCCGGACGCGCGGGAACGGCAGGCCGCCTTCGAGAACGCGGTGCTGGCCAGCCCGGGCTGCGCCATCGACCAGGTCCTGCACGGCGACTTCTCGGAGGCCAGCGGGACCGAGGCGGCCCGCACCCTGCTCGCCCGCGGGCCGCTGCCGCAGGCCGTGGTGTGCGCCAACGACCAGATGGCCATCGGCGTGCTGCGGGAGTTCCAGCGCGAGGGGGTCACGGTCCCGGCGGACGTGGCGCTGACCGGGTTCGACGACGTGTACCCGAGCCGGCTGGTGGACCCGCCGCTGACGACGGTGAGCCAGCCGCTGCGCGAGCTCGGCGTCCGCGCGACCCAGCGGCTGCTGGCCAGGATCGAAGACCGGGCGCTGCCGCCCCGGACCAGCGTGCTGCCGACCCGGGTCATGATCCGGGCCAGCTGCGGATGCCCAGGTAACAGGCAGAGCTTAGCCAAGGGAGGGATACCACCACAGGCGGGAGCGGGGACACACCGGTACAACGGCACCGGCTGCGCCGCCAGCTGGGGCACCGGAGAGGTCGAGCGCAACACGAACTCGATCGCGAACGTCTCCGAGGACGGCAGCGGTCACCTCAGCATCACCCCCGTGAACTCCGGCGGGTCCTGGACGTCGGGCCGGATCGAGACCGTCGCGGACAACTTCGCCGCCCCCGCCGGGGGCGAGATGGAGGTCAGCGCCTCGATCAAGCAGCCCAACCCGGGCAGCGGGCTCGGCTACTGGCCCGCGTTGCCGTTCGCTGGCGGGCTATTCCCGGGCCCGGTTCCAATACCGTGGTTGACCACACGGGAGGATGCCATGACAGAGCTGCGCTTTGGCGTCGTCAGCGCGCTGTAGCGCACGCCGGCCGCCGCGCGACCGCGACCCTTCCCGCCGCGGCTCCTGGCTCACCGGCCTTACTGGGCGCGGACGGCCGGCGTCAGCACATCGCCGACCGCCTCCACCAGCAGCGTCATCTCGTAGGAAATCACGGCCGTGTCGCACTCCGGAGCGGCCAGGACAGCCAGGCTCGACCCGTCGTTGATCGCCATGACGAGCAGCAGGCCGCCCTGCATTTCCACCAGGGCCTGAGTGGGCTGGCCCGCCTCGAAGATCCGCGCGGCGCCCTGCATCAGGCTGACCAGCCCGGAGGTGATGGCCGCGAGCTGTTCGGCGTAACCCTCGGGGAGATATTCCGACAATGCCAGCGGTACGCCGTCCGCGGATACCACGATCGCGTGCGCGACGTCCGCGACTCGCGCGGTGAATCCGGTGATGAGCCAGTTCAGGTCCTGGCGGTATGCGTGACTCAACGGTCGGCGTCCTCTCCTTCGCTGGGTGCCTGGTCCTTGGCGCGGCGAATCCCGCCCTGGAAACCACCCAGGCGGCTGCGGGCCATATCAGGTGATCGGTCCGGTGCTCCGTTGCCGTCGGCTGGGCGGCCGGTGTCGCCGTTGCCTGCCCGGCGGCCGCCGCTCGCCGATCCGGGAATGAGGTTCGCCCGCGGGACGCGCACGGGCAGCCCGGCGGCCGTGCGGTCGCCGTGGACCGGATCGGCGATGATCTGGGCGGCATGCCTGCCTTCGGCCCACCGGTCCATCCCGGCGAGCCCGCCGTCGCCCGCCTGCGGGGCCGCGGTTCCGGTCTGGACCGCAGCCTGCGAGGCAGCGGTCCCGGTCAGGCTCCCGGTCATGGCAGCGGTCCCGGTCAGGGCAGGGCTCCCGGCCGGCTTGCCGTCATTACCAGGCGTACCGGGTGCGGACGGCCGGTGGCTGCGGAACCAGATTGACGCCGAGCTGGCGGCCGGCGCCGTCTCGCGCGGGTGCGCGGCGGTCTGCGCCGGCATGACCGCTTGCACCGGCATGACGGGCTGCGTCGTCGTGACGGCATCGAGCCGGTAGTTCGCGAACTGCCCGGTCGTGGCCATGCGCCCGGCAGTGCTGAGGCCGCCGGATGCATGGCGGGGGCTGGCGCCCGGCTGCCGTCCGAACTGGCTTCCCGACCAGGGGGACGGGCGGGTCTCCCGCTCGATGACGCTGTCCGGCAGCCACACCAGGGCGGTCAGGCCCTTCGGGGACCCGGCGCGTAGCCGAACCCGGACCCCGTGTCGTTCGGCCAGGCGGGCGACGGCGAACAGGCCCATGTGCCGGGATACCGATACGTCGATGACGGGCGGATTGTCCAGTCGCCAGTTCATCTCCGCCAGCCGGGCCTCGGGAATGCCCACCCCGCTGTCGCCGACTTCGATCAGCACGCCCCCGCTGGTCAGTTCCTGGGCCGACACGTGCACCGGGGTGTCCTCGGGGGAGAAGATCGTGGCGTTCTCGATGACCTCGGCCAGCAGGTGCACCACGTCGGATACCGCCTGCCCGGAGACCGCGATCCCGGGCTGGATCCTGAGCGTCACCCTGCTGTACTGCTCGATCTCCGACGTCGCGGCCCGGGCCACGTCCGCCAGCGGCACCGGCTCGCTCCACTTGCGCGCGGTCTCGTGCCCGGCCAGCAGGAGCAGGTTCTCGGAGTTCCGCCGCATCCTGGTGACCAGGTGGTCCATGGAGAACAGGTTGGCCAGCCGGCCGGGATCGTCCTCGTTCTGCTCCAGGGAGTCGATCAGGCGCACCAGCCGCTCGATCAGCGACTGGCTGCGCCGGGACAGGTTGACGAACATCGCGTTGAAGCTGTTGCGCAGCATCGCCTCGTTACCGGCCAGCCGCACCGCCTCGGAGTGCACCTGGTCGAACGCGCGGGCGACCTGGCCGATCTCATCGGCGGACACCACGTCGATCGGCGCCACTTCCAGGCTCATGGCGGGATCCGGGGACTCGCTCATCTGCCGGACCCGCCTCGGCAGCTGCACCGTGGCGATGTCAAGCGCGCCTTCCCGCAGCCTGCGCAGCGGCCGGACCAGGGACCTGGCCACGAGCAGTGTCGCGATCAGGACCAGGAGCAGGATGAGCACCGTCACGACCCCGTTGACCAGCGCGGACTGTTCCGCGCTTCCCTGCAGCGACTGGGCGCGCGTGACGATTTTCTGGGCTATGGCCCGCTCGACCTGCTGCATGTCGTCGACCGTGCCTGACTGGGCCGAGTACCACTGCCCAGGTGCCGCCTGCGGGCTGATGCCCAGGGCGCCCGCACCGATGTCCAGGCTGCCGGTGCCCACGATGTAGATCTCGATGTTCTGCGCCTGGTTCACCCGCGAGCCTGCCACGGTGTTCCGGTACGTGTTCTGTTCCTGGGCGGTGGCGGTCGTGTTGAACGCCGTCAGCTCGGTAAGCTCCTCGGACTGGGCGGTGGTCAGCGCCTGCTGCACCCCGTCCGCGAAGATCTGCTGGTTGAGCGCGTTGAACAGGAGCGCGCGCTGCTGAGCGGCCTGGTCCTTGGCCAGGGACAGCGAGTTGAGCGCCTGGACGTCGTTGGCGAGGCCGGAGTCCGACGTGCCCTGCGCGATCTGGTTGTTCAGGGCGATCATGTTGCTGATGGGGGCCGAGTAGTCGGCGATCACCGCCAGTGCGGACTGGCTGGCCTGGGCCGTGCTGCGCAGCGCGTCGAGGTGCGTGATCACCGAGACCACGGTGGCCACTCTGGACTGGATGTTCGCCGGGAAGGAACCGTTGATCCCGGCGGCCAGGACCCTGACCTGCGCGGCCGCGACGTTGGTCGCGTCGTACCAGCGCTTGAGGTCCTTGGGATTGGTGATGGGGAGGAGCCCGGTCGTCTCGTCGCGCTCGTCCTCCAGGGCCTGCACCAGGCCGGTGACCTGCTGTCCGAGGTTGGCTAGCTGCGACACGCGGCCGAACTGAGCCGCGCTGTCAGCCGCCGACGCCACCCGCAGGCCGCCGAAGACCAGGCCCATGATGAGCGCCAGCACGATCACCGCGATCAGCCGCCATGACACCGGCCAGTCCCGCAGGGTCAGCACCCGCTGACTCCGCAAATGAGAAACCTTCGATTCCCTGGCCTGCTGATTGTTTGTCCCGGCGCGCGGTCTGGCGCTCGCCACCGCATGGTTTCCCATTGCACATGTCCTTGGTAGCTACTGCCTCCTTCCCGGCGTCATGGAGCCGGCGCGGCTGACCCTCCGGATCAGCGGCACCCAGCTGCACAACTAGGAGGTCTCGTCACTTTAGTGCGAGGGCATGTCAAATATCCGCCGAATACCCGTGTCGTGATGCGGAAATGGAACTTTGAGCTGGGCAGGCACCGCCCGTGACAAGGCGAAGCGTCCCCGGGCCTACGGTTCGTAGCCGAGGTAGGCGCCGAGGACACTCTGCGTGGTGCCGGTGATGCCGCATATGCCGGAAAAGCGTCAGGCTCATTCCAGGGCTCATGGGCTCCAGGGCGGCTTCGTGGGGAGAATCCCCACCGAGCCCGCCGTGTTGGCCGGCAGGACCTGGCTGAAAGATCCGTTCTGCCACTGGAAGACGAAGGCCGCCGCGGCCCCGTTCTCCCCGAGCGCGTCGAACTTCACCGGACCCTGCACGGTGCTCAACGTGACGTCGCTGTGCAGGTAGTTGATGATCTTGGTGTTGTCGGTGCCGCCGGTGGCGATGACCGCCTGCTCGATGACCTGGCCCACCGAGTAGGCCTCGGCCACGTCGGCGTTGACGCTGGACGCGGTGCCGCCGTACCGGGCGACGTACTCCTGGACCATCCGCTTACTCGCCGCGTTGGAGTATCCGGGATACCAGCCGTCGGGCACCATCATCCCCTCGGCGTTGCCCAGGCCGACCACAGAGGTGAACGCGCTGCCCTGGTCCGGCCCGGCCGCCGCGATGAACAGCCTGGGCTTGTAGTGCTGGTCCTCGAACGCCGACATGAAGGCGGCGACGGTCGGCACGTCGGTGGACCCGAGCACGACGAGCTGCGCGTTGGTCGCCGCCACCTTGTCGGCCGCCGGTTTGTACGAGCTCACCTCCTCGGGGAAGATGTTGGAGTACACCGTCTGGACGCCGAGCTGCTCCAGTTCGGTCTGGGCGAGCTGGACCGGCGGGTCGGCGAACGGGTCCTGGGCCATCGGGTAGGCCGCGGTCTTCGGCCGCTGGCCCGGTGGCAGCTCGGCGATCCAGTGCACGAACGGGACCATCTCGTCCGCGATCGGCAGGCTCACGTCGAACACGTTGTGGTCAGCCTGGTTGGACGGGGTGTCGAAGACCGCCGGCGCGCCGCCGGCCCCTTCCACGAACGCCATGCCGTATCGCGCCGCCACCGACGACGCCGGAGCGGTGAGCAGCGAGGAGAACGGCCCGAAGGCCAGGTCCACGTGGTCCGCGCCGAACAGCGTCTGGTAGTTGGTGACCACCTGGTTCGGGGTGCTGTTGTCATTGAGGATGGTCAGCTTGACCGGCCGGCCGAGGATGCCGCCGTTGGCGTTCACGTCCCTGGCCCACAGCTGGTATCCCTTCTCGAACGCCTGGCCGTCGGCCGAGAAGTCTCCGGTCAGGGACAGCGAGGCGCCGATGGTGATCGGAGTCCCGGGCTTGCTGGCCGGGCTGGCGCTGCTGCTCGAGTTGCTCGCGCTGGTGCAGGCGGCCAGGGTGGTTACCCCGAGCACTGCCACGGCACTCATGGCGAATGCGTTTCTTGAGAACCAGGGGAAGACAGGTCTCACGCCCAGTTCCTCCTTCCTCGTTCGGGATTCCTCGCATTCGAGGCCACCGGACATGCCCGCGTCCTCATGCTGGCTGGTTATACCGGCCGAAAACGTCTCCCGCTGGCGGAATGCCGCGAAATCCGTATCTCCATGGCCCTGGCCCTGGCCTTGCCCGGCTCTGGGCGAGCCGGCCGGCTGGCACCCCGGAAGGCGCGGACCCGTCCCGGCCGTCCTGCGGGCGCTGAAAACCCTGTCGTGACCGCCGCCCCACGCCGTCCCGGCACGGATACCTGTGTATACGGTCTGCGTAGGTCAGGCAGGCGAAGAGGGCAGTCCCGCAGGGCATGCTACTTGCTTCGGGACCGGGAGGGCGCCTGCACGGCCAGATCCGCGCTCGCCAAGCTCGCCGGCAGGCCGGGCCCGCCTGCACGCCGCCTGTACGCCGCCTGGGCCGCCGGCGAGCCGCGCGCCAGGGCTACGTCGTGAGGCCGAGTGCCTTGCGCACGGTATTCTCCGCCTTGGTCAGCTCGGTCGTGACCTGCTGCCGGAGCGGGTCGAGGAGTTCCTGCATGCCGGATTTGGTAACGGAGTCGGCGGCCTGGCTCATCAGGAACTGCCCGGCCGCGGCGACCCGGATCGGCCGCGCCGTGCCCGCCTTAGCGGAGCTTGGCATGGGGATCGCCTCGACGCTTTTCGCGTAGTTATGATAAAGATTCGCCAGTGCCTTCGCGTCATTAGTAGCCGCGATGAAGTTAGGGTCGGAAAGCGAAATCAATTCCCCATTGCCCGCTTGCTGCAAGTGAGCATTGAGCGCTGCCGACTGCTTGCCGAACTGGGCGTGAAATGAGCTGTAGGCCTTGTCGAACTGGCCGGCCGCGCTCGGGCCGCCAGTCGCGGACACGATGATGGCTATGACGGCGGCCAGCATCACCGCCACCACGGCTATCGAGGCGATAAT
>Ga0335069_10005296_pt1 | contig 18999 bp, 13 predicted proteins | sample Lox_Sample_11_FD_206714 | JGI IMG/M metagenome (GOLD analysis project Ga0335069, IMG submission 206714) | Soil microbial communities from Loxahatchee National Wildlife Refuge, Florida, United States - Lox_Sample_1.1 | ecosystem: Environmental > Terrestrial > Soil > Wetlands | place: USA... | reverse complement strand
GGTTCCTTAGGCTTAGCGGCTTCCTTTTCCTTCTTTTCCGCGGCGGGAGCGGAATCGGTAGAGGATTTGCTTTCGGAACCCGTCGACTTTCTCGCGTAGTCGGTGACGTACCAACCTTCACCTTTGAATTGGATGGCGGGGGACGAGAGCAGGCGCTCAAGCTCCCCCTGGCAAATCTCACAGGTCGTCAAGGGCGCGTCCGAGAACTTCTGGATTTTCTCAACCCTTCGCCCGCATTTTTTGCATTCGTACTCGTAGAGCGGCAAAAAAACCTCCTCGTGCACATAGATCTTAACAAATTATAGCGCTGTGCCGAAGCACCGTCAAAACGGGACACGGGATACGGTAGACGGGGCATCGCAACTGAGCGGGTGGTCCTGCCTCCGTCGCATCATGCCCTCTTGATGAGTCCCTAAGTGCTTATGGCCTGACCCCGCGTGCCTAACCCATTATCCGTACCCGTACTCCGTCTACCGCATCCCGTGTCCGGTAACCCGTACCCCGTTTCCCAGCTTCCACTCCACTTGTGACAGGACTCCTCCCAGGACTCGCACATCATTGCAGGTGAGGTTCAAATCGAGCAGGCTGCGCCGCAGCTTCAGTAGCATCGCCGCGCGGCTTTTAGGCTGGAAGTAACCGGATACCTCGAGGATGCTGACGGCGCGTTCAAAGATGTGATCCAGGGCTTGATGCCCGGCGGGCTCGGAGTTATGCACTTCTATGCGCGGCGGCCGCGCCGAGATGATGCCCGCCCTGGCCAGTTCATAGGTGCAGACCGCCACCGCCTGTCCCAGGTTCATAGAGGGGCAGCCCGAAGTGGTGGGGATTCGCACCAGCGCGTGGCAGTGGCTCATGTCTTCGTTTCCGAGGCCCGTCTTCTCCGAACCGAAGAGCAGCGCGGCTCTTCCCCTTGACTTGCGCTGTCGCAGCCAAGCGGCTAGCTCCGGCAGAGATAGAAGATTGCGGCCTAGATTGCGCCGGGAGCCGGTGGTGGTGCCGATAACCAGAGTGGCGTCGCCGATCGCCTCAGTGAGGGTGGGAACCGAGCGGGCCTCCGCAAGAACTGTTTCCGCGCTCACGGCTGCGGTACGTGCCTCCTCCCACGTCGGTTCATAGGGGGCGACCACCGTCATTTCCGCGAGGCCGAAGTTCGCCAGGGCGCGCGCCGCCGCCCCGATGTTCAAGGGGTTCCGCGGGCGCACCAGCACGACGCGCCAGTGCAATTTGAGGGGTTTCATGACAGAAATTGTAGCAGCAAGCAGCGTCCAGGGGTAAGTGGTGCACTCACCGGCGCAAGCCAGCCTTCCTCCAAGCTCACTTCTTGGGTGGTGTTGCCGCCGGCGTCGTCTGGTCTTTGGACTTGTCGACCGCTTCAACCGATATGATGCGCGAGCCTGACTTGAACTGCTTATAGTCCGTATAGCGTACGATTTCCTTCATGTGGACGGAGGGTCCCTGGGAGAAGTAGAGCGTGTCATCCGCCATGGTGTAAGTGGGAAACCAGAACTTCCCATCGATTTGCTCCCGCCATGTTGTAAATCGCGGGAAGAGGTTCTCCTGGCCGTGGCTGACCTTGGCTTGGGGCACCTGTTTGCCTTCGGTCTTTACGATCTGCAAGTCGCGGTCGTCAACCCACACGATACCCTGGAAATATTGCCGGTTCTTCTGAATCTCCTTGGGCCGGATCGAGAATACGAAGGCGGTGATTTCATCCACCTTGACGTGGCCCAGATACTTGATCTCGTATTCCGGCAACTCGTCGCTGGTCAGCACAAAGGGTTGAATATTGCGAAAACCCTCGATGTCCTCCTTGGTGACGATCAGCCCCTTCAAGGTGTTGACCGGGGCATAGGTGACCTTCTCGACGCGCTTGCCGCTGTCATCATAAAGGATGTCCCATTCCTGTTCGTAAGTCCCCACCACCTCATTCTCGTTCCCGAGTTCCTGAACCTTGTTGATCTGGTGGTAGGTGTAATTGTTGCGGGCTTCGCGGAAGATCTTCTCCTTGGTGGCAAATTCCTGGATGATGTGCTGGACTTCCTCCGGGCTGGGATCCTTCAGACCAGGAGAATTCGAGGTCGGCGCGCTCGCGACGGGAGCCTCCTGCTTGGCAGGCTGATGCAAAACGGGCTCGTTCGACGACGCCACCCGGGGTGATTGCGGCTGTGGGGAGGGGGCGGCGGCAGGCGTAGTCGATGACGCAGAAGATTCGCGGGTGTGCAGCACGGGCTCCGACGACGATGCGGGAGGCGCCGTGCTTGTTGATGCGGGGCGTGGCGCCTCCGCGGCTGGCGGTTCCGGGGCGCCGGGCGCGTTGGGCTTGCCCGTCGGCGAAGCCTCAGGCGAGGGACTTGGGGCGCTTCCCGTAGCGGTTGCAGGCGCCGTGGGACTCGCCGGGCCTCCCGTTGCACTGGCGGCCGCCGGGGCCGGTGCGCTCGCTTTTGCTGCGGCCGCCTTATATCCTGCCTTCTGCAGCGCTTCAATCAGGTCGTCGCTGGCGCCCTGGTCGTGAAACCTCTTGGCCAGGTCGGGATTCATCTGGAAATCCACGCCGCGTTGTTCGACCAACTGAATAACCTTGGTGCTGGGCGAACTTCCCATGAGGAGCAGAGTGACATCGTCCTTCGACAATGGCTGTTCAGCCCTGGCCGTGGCCAGGTTCAGCAGGCCCGTCAACATCAACAGCGCTACTCCCCCCGCTAATCTCTTGACAAAGCTGGAATTTAGTTTCATCGCCCGATGTCCGTTATCTCTCGTATTTCCCCTCGCTGGGGTGTCTCTCTATTTATAGAATCGCGCTGGGCCGTAAAAGTTGCACGGCGACCAGCGCTATGCCGGGGAGCTTGCCTCCGCCATGGGGGCGACCCGCCCCGTCGCAGCGGCAATCGCCTCGGTTGGGTAGCCGAGTTCCAACCAGCTGTCGAAGCCACCGAGAAGTGGCCTGACTTCCCGGTAGCCTTTTTCGATGAGTAACCGCGCCATCCTGGCGCTGGTGGCTTCGTTTGGTCAAGTACAGTACATCACCACCGGTCGGCCCTGCGGGATCTGGGAAAAGCGCTGTTCAAATTCCTCGGGGGGAATCCAAATGGCCCCTGGTACCTTGACCCCTTCTCCATGGTAACTGAGGTCGGAGCGCAGGTCGACAATTGCCAGGTCGTCCCCGCGTTCCAGGCTTTCTTTCAGCTCGGCCGCCGAAATTCGCGAGCGTTCCAACAGGCGATAGAGCCTCCGCCGCTCCAACCACTTGAGCAGAAACCAGGCGGCCAGGAGTAGCGCCAGGATCAGAACAGCGGTGCGTCCAAACGCCGCCAGCCACACCACGGTTCCCTCGACCTCGGTCCGGAAGGCGCGGCCAAGGAGAATCGCCGAGCCTGCCCAGAGAGCGATCCCAGCAACGTCCGCAGCGAGGAAGTGCAGCGGTGGGACTTTCAGCATCCCAGCCAAGGGGGGCGCGATGGTGTTCAGGCCAGGCACGAATTTGGCGACCAGCAGCGACTTGGTACCATAACGCTGGAAGGTTCGTTCCGTGCGGTGAACACACGAATCGGGCGACAAGGAAAGAGAACAAAGCAGGCGCAGTATGGGCCGTCCGCGCGATCGGCCCAACTGGTACCAGATTCCGTCCCCTGCCAGCGCGGCGAGCAGGCAGACGAGTAGAATCGCCGGCGCGCGGAGGTGCAATGGCGCTGCCAAGGCGGCGGCTACAAGGATGATTGGATAGCTGGGAACAGGAAGGCCAAGATTCTCCGCAAAGACTGCCAGGAAGAGGAAGGAGAATCCGTATTGGTTGAGGAAGTGGACCATCGCGACGCGCGCTCTTGGCGATGGCCTTTTGCCCGTTCCTCACTCCCACTAAGTCCCTTTAGAGTTCAAGCCTGGGAGAGATAGGTATTTCTCTTGGCCTGCGGAAAGGTCATCGCCAAGCTTCCCGCGGTCGTCCCGTGGTCAGGATACTGTTTATTGCGATTGTGATTACTTGCCGGTCAGCGCGCTCGCCGGCGGTTCTTCAGGCGCATCTGTCGCATCTTGCGCGGGTTTCTTTTGGGCTTGGAAATCGCAAACGTCACTGTACCCACCCGGCGAACCTGCCACTCCTGACCGGCAGGCGTATTCTGGTCCTTTTCCATACGTTCTCTTCGGATCCTCCTCAAACGACTCGTCTCCGTGATTATAACGGATATTCACAGAAGGTGTCAGCTTTCCGGCGCCGGGTGACGCGACCTTGCCAGGCCCGCTATCCCGGCCCGGGCCTTGACGCCTCATGCTGTTCACTGGGCGGCGACGATGGAGGTGACCGCAATGGTATCGCCGCTTAGCGTTCCCGTCACTTTCACCTTGGCGCCCGCAAATTGCTCGGGTGCTTTTTGGTCGCTTAGTTGGTAGACCTTCCCGCTTGGATCGATGAGAATGTACTTGGATCCCCCCTTGACGCATTCGAGGGTGCAATCCTTGGCGCTCTCGCCGGGCATCATGTGCTTGGCCCCACACATCGAGTCGCCGACGCTCCCGACGAAGGTTTTAACGTCCTTGCCCGCCGCAGGCAGGCTCAGACTGGCGGCCAGCAGCAAACCCAGGAATGGAACAGTCAACTTCTTCATATCCACCTCCGCAAAGCTCGGTTTCCTCGTCTCGACCCATAAATTGGGGTTGCCCCTGCGCGCTGTTCAATGGGGGCGGCGCAACCGTACAACACAGTTAGATGTAATTGATTGACTGAAGGTTCGGCAAGGCCTCGACGGGCAGGGCCCCCATCGGCCCCCGGCATGCGACATCAAGACACAAACGGCCACCCCCGGCCGGCAGTGGCCGTTCAATGCACGCGACTGTTCCACCCTGAAGCTAGCTGGTCTTTTCTGCGACGCTTTCCACCTTAATGCTGTCGCCTTTCACCGAGCCTGTTACTGTGACTTCTTTCCCGCCCATGCCCTTGAACTTGTCCTGGGCGTCAAGCTGGTAGACCTTTCCGCCTGAAACCAAAACGTATGTGGCGCCACCGGAAACGCAGTGTTCGACACAACCCGCGGCATCGCTGCTCGCCGCGGCGTGCTTTGCCCCACAATGCGAGTCACTTACCGTGCCGGTGATGCTCTTTCCTCCCGCCAAGGCCAGACCGCAGAACACAAACAACGCGAACATCAGGAACCCGATCTTCTTCATCTCCAGTCCTCCTGTGGGGTTGCATGATGATCCCTGCCTTAGGGACCTGCCTGGAAGCGCATTGGGGTGATTGCCAAGCCCGTGTAACCGGATTCGGTGCCTTGGGTACCAAGCCCCATCGCTTAATGTGATCTTGCAGCCCCTACAGTCCGTATTCTAATACCGAGATGTGACAATATGCAAGGTGACAGATGACACTTGTTAGAATTTCGGCGGCCCTCGATCTCGATGGCTGCACTCGCTAAGGATTCGCAGATGGGGTGATCTTGCCTGGGCAATTCCTCGGTGAAGAGGCGTGCGGTCAGGTTTATGGCTATCGCGACGTTTCGGAGTCGCCTTCGCCCTTAGCGGGAGGAACCAGGTCGCCGAAGGTCGCTGACAACCATTGGTACATGGCCGCCGTATTCGCGTAGACCTCCATAAGAGGCCGTTCATGATACCTGCCACCCGCTCCCGATTGCAGGGCCAGGGCCGCGAACCCCCGTCGTTTCTTCCAGAGCACCCTGCCATCCATGTACCACAGGTTCATTTCAGCGGAAGCCGCGGCCACCCAGTTCTTGCCGCCCAACCCCTCCCAGGGGAAGAAAACGCGAGAGATCTTTGACACCACGGGTTCCGTCATGTCGTCCCATTGCGCCGTGGTGCCGTGGACGTCGGCCTTCACACGGACAATCCGGACCTCCAGCACCGCGTCCGTATGAGTTTCACTGGCAATTTTCTTCATCAACGAGCCCTCCGACCGCATGTAACTTTCCATATCTACGTCGCCGGTATTGGGATCAACGGCGTCCAGGGTTGAACCGGCAAGCTTGTTGCGGCCCGCGATTTCCAGCGCCAAATCGGATGGAGCCACGAACCATCCGGCAGTTTCGGCGAGGTAACTGGAAATCGCGCTGATCAGCCCGTCGGCGTCTTTCACTTCCTCAACCTCCGGCAGGATCGCAATGCGGTTGATTCGTTCCCGGATGAGCGGCGTGGGAACAAACGTGGCGGTTTTGGTGGGGTAAATGATTTCCTCCAGGTGATTCACTCCACCTGCCGTGGTGTACCAGACCGTGACCGGAGCGGCGATGCCCACCAGGGAGGTGTAATCCTTGTCGGTGACGATCTGAACCACGTGGTTCTTTTTATCGAACACCGTAATGCTGGTGGGCTCGACGACGGTGGCGTAGCCCTCCAGCATCGTTCCGGTGTGCTGGGGTTTTTGTGCGCCTTGAAGGAGGATCGCACCGGCTCCCATCAGGGCAAATACGGTCAGCGCCAGCCGGAGAGCGGCCGGGCGAAGGTGAATATTAAGAGGACCCTTTGGCATGAAATTCCCCCGTATGATTGCTTGCTAAGTCACAACAACAGAATGGTGTTGTGGGGCTCAGGAGGATGGTTGGGCAGCCCGAACCACCGGCTGTCCCGCCAGGGCGCCCGTTGGCCTGACTCCTTTTGCCGCTACCACACCGTTCACGATGACGTAGGCGATCCCCTTGGGCGGACTCCAGGGATCGGCGAAAGTGGCCTCGTCCTGGATGTGCGCCGGATCAAAGATAACCAGATCGGCATTATAACCCGCGCGAATCAATCCCCGCTGGGGAAGCGAAAAGATCTCCGCCACCAATCCGGTCGCGCGGTGGATAGCGTCTTCCAGCGTAAGCAGTTTCTGGTTGCGCACGTACTCGGCGAAGATGCGGGGAAATGTGCCCTCCCCGCGCGGATGGGGTTGCCCCACCCCCCGATAGTGGATGGAACTGTCGGAGCCGAAGACCATGTCGGGAGCCACCACCAACTTCTGCACGTCCTGCTCGGCCATCTCCAAGGCGATGATCTGGACGTCCCCCCCTCTCAGCCGGGACAGGATCCACGCCACCTGTTCGCGCGCGGAAGCCGTACCGCCTCCTTCGCTCCGGACAATGTCGGGAATCGTCCGCCCCACCCACTCCTTGTGTTTCAGGCTGAAGGCCACGCGCACATTGGAGTAATCCTGCCACCCATCGCGGTGCAGTTCGTCGAGCGTCAGATCGATGGCCCGCGCCATGGTCTTGGAAACTCCCGGCGCGGGGCCGCCAATCAAAGGGAAGGCTTCCGGAGGGACAAGGTATTCCAGCGTGCTGCTCAGCGCGGTATAAGGATAGAGGTCGGAAGTTACGCGGATTTGCGGTCCGGCGGCCTGGCGGACGGCATCAAGCCGGCTGCGCGCCGTTCCCCATTGGGACTTTCCCGCCGCCTTGAAGTGGGAAATATGGAGGCGGGCCACCCCCGCGCGCTGCGCCGTCCGCACCGCCTCATCCAGAGCGGCCTGTTCCTCCGCGGCTTCGTTGCGCACGTGGGTGGCATAGATGGCATTTTCCTGGGCGACGACCTGAACCAGTGCTACAACCTCATCTTCATGGGCGAAAAGGCCGGGCTTGTAACAAAGCCCGGTGGAAAATCCCAAGGCGCCGGCCTCAATCCCGGCCCGAACCAGCGCTTGCATGCGCGCGATCTGCTGGGGAGTGGGGTTGGGGCGGGAGCCACAAACCTGCTGGCGAATCGTGTTGTGTCCCACCAATGTGGCGACGTTTATCGCCAGCTTCATGCCGGCGAGCTTGCGGAATTGAGCCGCGATATCCAGGGCGGATGTGCCGCAATTCCCCGTGATGACCGTGGTCACGCCTTGTAAAAGAAAGTTGTCGGCAACCAAGCGGGCTTGCGAGACTTTGATCTGGCTTTCGATATGGACGTGGGCATCGATGAAACCGGGAGAAACCACCTGCCCCTGTGCGTCAATCCTGGCGCGTGCCGCGGCGCCAGCCAGAGGCCCGATTTTTTCTATACGCCCCCCGCGCAGCCCGAGGTCGGCGCGGTAACCGGGCGCCCCCGTTCCATCGATGATGATGCCGTTAGTGATGACCAGATCGTAGGGGTCGGGTGGGAGTGCGGATAATCCACAGATTGCACAGAGAGCGCAGAGGAAGGAGGCCAGCATGATTCCCCTACCCCGTGAGCATGAATACACCTGGAATGGACTCCTGTTCATATCAGTGGAGGGTGGGCGCCCCGATCGGCCGATTAAGTCTGATCGACCGGTCGCCGGTTCCCCAGCCCGCCGGAGGCACCTACATCGGCGTAATTTGTGTAATCTGTGGACCGCTCTCTACTTGATTTCGACGGCGTACTTGCCCAGCAGCAATCTTGCCGGACTCGTCTTGGTCTCCACCACCAGGGGACGGGGTTGCTTGATGCTGTCGTCTTTTTTGGCGGCGCATTCTCCTACCTTGTCACCCGCCTGGTCATAAACCCGAAAGGTCGCGTCGGCGTTGCTTGCGGGGTCGGGACGCTCCAGCCCAAAGCCATAGCTGCCCACTCCTAGAGTATTGCCGCAGACCGAAATCTTGGTTTCCGTGATCACCATACCGATGTACTTCTGCTTGATTTGCGAACTGTACCCCGTGGTGTCAATAATAGCGATCAGCACGCGCTTGCCCGCCGCGTTTTTCATGACCGAGGCATTCCGCTTTTCCACGGGGATGTGGTTTCCTTCCAGATAAATGTCCGCGGGCATGGCGTGGTTGAAGCCCTCGCCGACGACCGGTTCAAACGGACCTTGGGCGCGGACCGTGCTGGGCCAGGCTGCCAGCAGGCAGGCCGCAGCCATACCGACGACCATCAATGTTCTCTTCATGAGTTTCCTCCTTGGCAAATGGAATTAGGTTCCGGACCGGCCATCAAGGGCCGCGGACCTTTCAATAGCTGACCTGTTCTACTGCTTTTGCTGATTTTAATAGACTTATCCGAATATCCCTGCATTCTAACATTCATTTTTGATGCCTCTCTGGCCTTATTTCCCCAGTTGGTCGTTCTATACAGAGCGACATAAATGCTTTCGCATTCGGTTGTAGCGGCGGTCTCAGACCGCCGCCGTCGATCGGAGATCGACGCTACAATCCGGGCGCGCAGAGAGCGCCGCTACGGGCAATGTGCAGGAACTTATGTCGTCCTGTATAGAATCAGGCGCAAATGTCTCGCGTATTTCGCTAACGTAGTCACAAATGTCATACGTTTTTCGCGAAAGTAGGCACAAATGTCACTCCGAAACTGCAAAATCGGTACAATTGCCTGACCTTTTATCGGACATTGTGTCTATTTTCACTTTCTTTCATACACATCGCGGCTTCGGTCGGGTAAATCTTTTCTGTCAACCTCATTCCCCCGCCTTTTTGTCTAAGTTCGAGTGAGCCCACGCCGCTGGCGCCGCCGGATTCTTCCTCTTGCCGTCGGCCCCCCCATCCGAATTCCATGAAATTCCACCTCTGGCACCTGACACCGGACACCTGTCTCCTGTAATTCTGGCCCAGAGCCCACATAACTTGTCAAGTAAATTCCGCCATTGTTCTCGCTAAAAGGGACAATGCGTCGCAAATCCGTCGGCAAATTTCCTACCGGTAGGAAAGGCCATTTCCGGATAGGCGGCCAGGGGCCCAAAAGGTCCCTCGGAAATTCCCTGGTGGCCCGGGCCACCCGAGACAGGCGAAGTTTATCATGATCGGTCCCCGGTTTTCTCGCGAGTCGCATTTCAGCACCACCCCCGGAAGTTCCCCTCCTGATTCAGGAGGGGCCGTCCCGATGCATCGGGACGGGGGGTACCAGGGGCAGGTTGCCAAATCAACAACGTGGAAACCCCAGGGAAGGGCACGCACTTCCGCATAGCGGAGCGACGAAGCCGCAACCCCGGATGTTTGGGACAGTAGTAGGGCGAACGAAATCCCACAGGCGGCGCTACGGGGAAGTGGGCTTAAGTACGGCGTTGTTCCTCTCGTCGGAAGCGATGATGCGGTAGAACTTCCTTAATTGCTCCGCCTCGGTCGCGGGGACGCTGAGCTGCTTCACCTCAAATGTGCGACGATAATGAAGCACGTTTCCCGCCACCTCCGTCTTGGCGTGATAGCTGGCGAAGGGATAGTCTGCGTCGGCGGCGGGGGGCAGGTCGTCCACCACGTAGCCGGGCGGCAGGGTGATCTCAAAGCTGTCGGTGTCCTTTACCGGCCCCGGGAATTCAATGGGATAACGGCGGGGTTCCGGAGTTTCCAGCACATTGCTGGCTTTGCTACCCAGCACCCGGGGTCGCACCAAAAGCAGGTTGCCGGCAGCCTTGGCATAGTTCTGCGCTTGGAAACTGTATTCCCATATAAAGGGTTGTTCGGTCTCTTTGAGATTGCTTATGCTGGCCTTGGTGATGCGAAAAGCCGATAGGGAGTCGGCGAGGAGTCCCTCAACTTGCTTAATCTGGTCGCTGCTCTTCACTGCCGTGGCAAAAATCGCCCGTCCCATTACAGCTCGATCCCCCACGCGAACTTCCTGCACATCCCCCACAAGGTCGCCATAGAGGGTGAGAGTCAACTTGCCGGTTCGCCAGATACCGTTCATGGTGGAGGGGTGCTGCGGCAACTGCACCAGTTCACCACCCCAGGGAGGGACTAACATGCCAAAGTTGGCCTGAAGGTCCCCCCTGATTTGCCCAAAGGGTGTCGTTTCGTCGGTGGGATCAAAAAAGAGAAGCCGGCCCAGCTTGGGATGATTCATGGTGGCGACGAGGGAGGCGTCATTCAAGCCCTGCGGCAGTTTTATCGCCACAACCACATGGTCAAACGCACCGATATGTGCCGGTGTTGACGCGGTAACCGCACCGCGTTTGTGGTTGATGACCACGTAAAAAGATTCCACGCCGATCTCCTTTAGCATGGACTGCATCAACGTGGCTTTGTCTTTGCAATCGCCATAGCGGTGAGCATAAATTTGGGCGGCGGGGTGCGGCTGGATTCCCCCAATTCCCAAGGCGATGGCGACAAAACGGATGTTCCTTTGCACGAATCCCCCCAAGGCCCGCATCTTGGCCAGGGGAGTCGAGGCGGAAGCGGTGAGCGAGCTGACTTCCTGTTTGATCTCTGGCGATGAATTCACCCGGTCACTTGTGAGTTGAAGGTACCACACTCCCAGTTCGTGCCAAGTGGGAAGGCTGTTCGCCGCGGCGCCGCCAGAGGGGAAGAGGGTTACGATCATCCAGCCGGCGACCCCCTCCCATGGTGGCATGTCCCTTTCCAGCCGGATCGCTTTTACATCCCCAACGCTCCACTGCCACAGGCCCCCACCCGCATCGTGGGCTTTCTCCTCTGGGCAGTTGACCCAGGCGTCTTTAAATGCCCACCCCGGGGGAAGAGTCAGGGAATAATGACTTTCCCGGACAGGAATAGTCGTCTGGAAACTCCAGACATCCTGGAGGACCAGCGGGCGCCAATCCTTCACGTATTCGTACCCAACGATATTTCCCGGGTCGGGCGCGGGGATCTGGAGAAGCTTTACCCGCGCATCCGTAATCAACGCACCGGTTTCACCCTTTAGCGGTGATTGCTCCAATGCATCCTTATCCGTCACTTCGTAGTCTTTGCCCTCGGCGGGAATGCACCACGCGTGAATGCTTGTGATTTTCTCATTGAGGGAGTTGAAGGGGATTTCCACTTCGCCGTAACCTCGGCCCTCCGGGCGCAAAATCTTGTAAGCTTGGCGCACGGTGGTTCGAAACTTGTCGGTGGAGAGAACGCTGAGATTCTTGTCTGCGTAGAGCAGCACCGCATTGGTTTTTTCGTCGTGGGCTGGAAGCGGCGTGTTAACCAGCGCGTGCATCCAATCGGGCGCTTGATTGTGCGCCGCCGGGAGCGGCATTGCCGGGATCAAGCACGCCACCGCTGCGTAAAGAAACCGTTTAACCATGGCCTTGGTCCTTTGATTTTCACTTCCCTTGGGACCCTTCGTTCGTCAAGAGGGGCGCGACAACCCTCGCGCCCACGGCCTACTGCCAACTGCTTAGTTCCGACTGGCCACTGCCCCCTATTTAGTTGCCCGTGCCGCCGCGTCCAGCACGAATTGCTCTTCGTCGATGGCCTTCACCTGCTGGATAAAGTCCCTTATCGCCCTATAATAGATTTTATCCATGAGGATGAAGTCCACGGAGAGGTTTCGGGAGATGTGCAGCTTCTCCTTGTCGTTCTCCGCCTTGAAAGAGTATGTGAGCAAGTTCTCGTGATCACTCCATCCCTTCGGCACGCTGGAGGCCTGCCAGCCCGCCGGAATTTGAATATTAATATCATCGGATACTTTAGAAGGATAACTTACATAGATGGGGTAGACACGCGAAGCATGATCAAACAGGTGCTTTTCGTGCGCGCTGAAGAGGCCCACGGGAACCATAACGTGGTGGCCGGCCCCTGCCCCCCACCCGGGAACCTTGAGGTCAAATTCAGCCACCAGAGGCGATTCGGAACTCTTCCAGTCAGGCTGATTGGTCAGTTTCACCTCGCTGGCGGTGGGGATGGACCCCTTTACCAAGCTCTCGAGGTATGATTTGCGTTCCGCTTCATCCGCCTGGCGTCCTTCCACACGCAGGCGCGCAGCTTCCATGTCCGTGAAAGTGATGGTGAGCTTGCCTTCCAAATCGCCGGTGTCGGATAAAGTCAACTGTGCGCGGCGCTCGGTGCTGGCCTGCCCCGGCGTCGGGTCCATAACGTGGATCCAGGTTGAACCCTTCTTATCCAATTGAAGTCCCGCGACGCCTGTTTCCGACCAGGGCAACAATCCGAAAGGGGTAAAAGCCGCCCCGGGATCGCAGAAGATGTCTTTGCCGTTGAGTTTGATGAGCACCAAATTCTGGTTCAACCTGTCACTTCGCATGGAGCTGGGGTCGAAGGAGTAACGGCTGCGATCGGCAGCCCAGACTTCGTAGGCTTCAAAGCCCGCTGCTCGTACCAGGGCCAGGTAGAGCCTGTTCAATTGTCTTATATTGCCGTAACCGCGTTTCCAGACTTCTTCCACATTTGTCGCCGCTTTCTCCTTGGCTCGCTTCTCCTCCTCTTCGGTTTTTCGTGCTTCATAGGTGGTGTTACCTAATTGTTGGACGCGCATGTAAATCTTCCGCAGCTTCACCTCTGGCGGATCATTCGGCCCGACAATTTGGGTGACGGCCTCATCCATGCTTTTGGGTTTTCCGATAAAGCTCTCCAGGCTGTCAGTCCATCCTTTGCCAACCTTCGCCCAGAATTGGATTGGGTCAGTCTCTGGGACACCAAACGAGTATATGAAGTCGACTCGCGCCATCAACTGATCCGCAGGCGGCATGAGTTCTTCTTTCTGGAAGGCGGGAATATTGGCCAATTCCAGCCGGATCACACGGCCGGGGCCTTGCTCCGGCTTGCCCGCGCCGGGGGGCATGTTCTCCCAAGTCCAGCGCAAGTTGCCGGAACCGGAATTGGCCTTCAATGCAAACTTCGCGGCTTTGGTAAAGAGGTCGCTGCTGAGGATCCAAGGTTCGCTATCGATCATTCCCTCCGGCATATAGCGCGTGTAGAAATACTCGACGACGCAACCTACCTCAACGGCCGGAAGGGTAAACGTTTTCGCCTGGTACTTGAACCACCTCCCCTTGACTAATGATTTGGTGAAGACTTCTCCATCGAAATCCACGATGGAACCGTCAGGCCTAATAGTGCGGGCATGAATTCCAATGATATCTCCCCGGTTTCCTCCGTAATAGGGGATCTCAACATTCGCATACTTCCGGCCTTCCTCAGACAGGATTTTGATCCGATAGTAGTTGTCCGTGTGGCTGGTTCCGCCCACGTCGTCGCGGTACAGTTCCCGATAGAGAATGATGGCGGAAGCTCCCGGCGCCTGTGGCTCGGCGGTCATTTTCAGTTCTGCGGGATCGACGGGGCGAAAAGAGGTGGCCGAACTCATCGCCTGCGCCATCGACGGAATGAAAGCTATTCCATAAAAACTAATTACCAGTGCGGTTAAGTTGACTCGAAATGAACGATGTCTGAACATGGCGAACCCCAGGGAGGAAATTGAAGCTGAGACCGGACATGACGGCCTGCGGCGTGTGATGCATGGCACTGTTACTCGGCTCCGGTCCACGGACGGCAAACCTGCGGGACCGGAGCATAATTTATGGATGGACAATACGCTTGTCAGCAATAAGAGTCAATAACCCGAGTGGGGTACACATTTTGTCGCTAAGTCTTCCCTGTGGCCGCAGCGGTGGTTTTGGTCGCCGGGGCGGCGGGCGCGCTGGCAGGGGCGGGAGTGGCAGGTGGTTTGGCCACCGGGGCGACGGGTACGCTGGCGGGCGCCGGAGTGGCGGCTGGCTTGGGTGTGACGACTTCTTTCGTGGCGGGCTCGGGCGATGAGGCGTGAGGCGCGGCCGGCGGATTCGGCTTGCTCTCCGTGGTTAGCGCAGCGGCGGAGGCGGCCGGGGACAACAGGCGTTCCGGTTCCGCGTTGGCCAGGATTTCCTTCACTTGTTCGGGGGATTTCAGCAGCGGCGAATGGGGGAAATCCTCCGCCGGCGCGTCCTTAAGCATCTGGCCCATGAAGTCCAACCAGATGGGCAGGGCGACGCGGGCGCCCTCTTCCTTGGGCCCCAGGGTGCGATGGTCGTCAAAGCCCACGTAGACACCGCAGGTGAGCGAGGGCGTGAATCCCAGGAACCAGGCGTCGGTAAAATCGTTGGTGGTTCCGGTCTTGCCCGCTACCGGATATTTGGCTGCGAAGGCTCTACCGGACACGGCCGTGCCGGAGTTGAAAACCTCGCGCAACATGGAAACCATAATCCGGGCCGTGGAGGCGGGGATGACGTCGGTTACCTCCGCGGGATACTCATCGATCAGCCTCCCGTCGTAGTTGGTTACTCTCGTCACCATGCGTGGCGCGATGTGGACGCCGTCGTTGGGAAAAGTGGTGAAGGCCGAGGTGTGTTCCAGCAGCGTCAGGTCCGAGGCCCCCAGAGCCAGGGGCAGATTGGGAACCAGCCGGGAAGTAATCCCGAATTTGCGGCAGAGCTTGATGACCTTGTCCACGCCGATGCGGGCCAGGGTGCGGACGGCGGGAACGTTGCGCGACTCCGCCAAGGCGTGCAGGACGGTAATGACGCCCTCGAATTTATCGTCGTAGTTGTGCGGCGCCCACACGCCCGAGGAGGTGCTGTAGCTGACCGGCGCGTCCACCACGGTGTCAAAGGGGGAGGTCCCGTCCAGGATGGCCTGCGAGTAGACATAGACCTTGAACGAGGAACCCACCTGGCGCTCGGCCTGGACGGCGCGATTGAACTTGCTTTCCGTCCAGTCATAGCCCCCCACCATGGCCTTAATGCCGCCGGTGGCGTTGTCGATGGCGAGCACGGCGCCCTGCACATCGGGTTCCTGATCCAGCGTGGCCTTGGCGGCGTCGCCTTTGACCTCCTTGATCAGAAACAGATCCACATCTCCCGGCACAAACAAGTCGGCGGGAGCTTGCTTTCTTGTCCAGGCAAAGTCGGGCGGCGTGATGCGCGCCGTCACCTTGCCGAAGCGCACTTCGGCATAGTCGGCCTTTACTTCCATCACCAGCCCATCGATCAGGTCCCCGGCGTCCGGGGGGCGCTTCCAGTCATCGTCGACATAACTTTCTGTAGTGACGGGGAGGCCGCCGGCGGTCAGCAGGTGCTCTTTCAGGATGTTCTTTTCCGGCCCCCGCCAGCCGCGCCGCTTGTCGTCGTCGCGCAAGCCCTTTTTCAGAGTCTCTTCCGCCGCCTCCTGGGTCTTGATGTTGAGAGTGGTATAGACGCGCAGGCCCTTTTCGCGAACCGCTTCCGACCCGTATTTCCGCTCCAGGAACTGCCGAACCTCCTCCACGAAGTAGGGTGCCACCGTATAATTCCAGCGCTGGATGTCGAGACCCAGGGGAGCGGCCAAAGCTTCATGCAATTGGGTGGAGTTGATCTTCCCGGTTTCCAGCATGGCCCGCAGCACCTGGTCGCGCCGCCCACGCGCCGCCTCCGGGTGCGTGATGGGAGAGTACGCCGTGGGCGAGCGCGGAATCCCCGCCAGCACCGCGGCCTCCGGCAGGGTCAGTTCATTCAGGTGCTTGCCGAAATAAAACTGCGCGGCGGCCTCAAAACCGAAGTTGCCGTGTCCCAGGTCCACCTGGTTCGCGTACATGGTGAAGATCTGCGATTTGGTGAAGTACCGCTCAATCTGGATGGCCAGCAACATCTCCTGGAATTTGCGGCGGAAGCTCTTGTCCGGGGTGAGAAAGAGCATCCGGCTGAGTTGCTGGGTCAGGGTGCTGGCGCCCTGGGTCTTGCGCCATTTCGTGACGTCCTTGAGTGCGGCGCGGATGATTCCCAGCACATCCACTCCCCAGTGGCTCTCGAAGTGCCGGTCCTCGATGGCGATCACCGCGTTGCGCAGGATGGGAGGGATCTGGTCGTAGGTTACGATGACGCGGTGTTCCAAGGCAAAGCTGCCAATGGCGGTGCCGTCGTCGGCATAGATTTCCGTCATCACGTCGGGGCGGTAGTCTTCCAACTCCCGCACCTTGGGGAGGTCGGAAGAGTAGACAAAGACCAGTCCGCCCAGTGCTCCGGCCCCGGCGGAGAATAACACCAGGATCAGGAACACAAACTGGCCGAATATCTTCCGGCTGCTGCCCCGGCGGGGAGGGTCGCGGCGTGGCGGCACGCTGGTGACGGAATAAACATCAGGAGCCATCGGCGGTTCGTCCAACCCTTCATTCTAGGCACGCCTCGGGTGGGAGTCAAACCATTACCAGCAGGCGCGGCGCTCCAGCCCTCACGAACAACACGACGACATTACACTGATGGTCGGGAAGTGCCGTTGACGCTGTAGTCTCTGCAACTCGAATCTGCCAACGTCAGCCCGGGAGCGGCAGAGGCCCGCGCCAAGCCTGGATCGCGATCCAATTTACCTTACCGCGTGCGGCGGGCGAGGGCGGGAAGCAGCAGGTTCTTGGCCAGGGCGCGGCTGTAGCTCCAATAGGTATCTCCGCAGCCAAGATGGTCGAATTCGCCGACGATGAAGTGGGCCATTTCCGCCGCGCTGGGATCCTCGTAGAATGCGCCCCATTCGCCAATCAACAGTGGCATGTTCAGTTGTCGTGCCGTCGCCTGGTGGTTGGCCAGGATGATCTTGAGGCGCGCCGTGCCCGAGGAGTCTGGCGGCCCCTTGTCTGTGGTCAGGTCGTAGCAGTGAGGAGCGTATGCCTGGAGCGGGTCCGGGGCCCCGCCGCCATCGCGGACCCCGGTCACCGCGCTTGGCACTCCGATCCCCGACGTAATGCAGGGTTCGAGGAAAAGGATATGGTTCCGGTCCACCTGCCGGATAGAACGCGCCACTCTCACATAGAACGGCATCAATTCCGTCCGCTCGAAATTTTGGGTCACCGCGGCCATCCCGTCGAGCATGGCCCTGAATATCGCGGGATCGCCCATCCAGGTGAGGAAGCGTTTCTGCCCCTGGGGCGTCGCCATCATCGCCGCCAACTGCTGCGCCTCCGGGGCCTTGGCCCCGTCGCGTTTGGCCAGCGCCTGGGCCAGGGCCACTCCCCCTGCCTGCCGCGCCCGCGCGAAGTCGATTCCGGGGGCAGGTTCGTTCATCAGGTCATACCCGATAACGGCCGGTTCTCGCGCAAAACGCCCCGCCACCGCCAGCCAGACACGCGCATAGTGATCCTGCAATCCCACCCCATCCGGGCCGGCGGTGTTCTTCCAGAAGTGGTCAAGGGCTGTCTGGACGGCCTCGCTGGTGGCGTACGAATCATCCCAGACCTGGCCGGTGGTATGCGGCTTGCCTTCATCGAGCGTTGCCCACGCGGGTGCGCCATCGCTGAACTTGACGCTGTAGAGATCCTGGTGCAGGTCGAGCAGGACGTAGATACCCCGCCGCCTGGCGAGTTCCACGATCTTCGCCAGGCGATCGAGATAAGCCTGGTCAATCTTGCCGGGCTGCGGTTCCAGCCCGTCCCAAAGAATGACCAGACGGATACAGTTCATGCCCCACGAACGGATCAAATCGAGATCGGATTCGCCGAAGTCACCCAGGTAGCCTTCCTTCGGGTTCTTGTTCGCCACATTGACGCCGTGGAGAATCAGCGGCGAGCCGTTGGGGCCGGTAAAGTGAGTGCCGGAGGTGCGTACGAAACCCGGCGGCGCGGCCGCCAGCATCGAGCTGAGTGCAAACATTATGAAGGCTGAAAGTATCTTCATCCCGGATGATCCCCCTCTGTTCAGGCAAAGGCCTTGCGCATGACTTCCAGGCTCTTGGGGACGGCGGTTTCAGCGTCCTCCTTGCCTTCCATTTCCAGGTCGACGTAGCCGTGGTAATTGGCCTGGGCCAGGATGTTGGCAACCCGGCGGTAATCGATTTCGTGGGTGTACCACACGCCGCCCCCGAAGTAGGTCTTGAAGTGGACCAACCGCGCATGGGGAGCGAGTTTCTCGATCTGCGGGTAGGGATCGCCCATCAGGTTCCCGATGTCGAGGGTGACGCCAAACCACGGCGAGTTGACCCCCTTGAGGATACGCAGGACGCCGTCCACCGTTCCCGACAAACCCCAGTGGTTCTCCATGGCCAGGACAACGCCCGCCTTCTCCGCCGCCGGAAGGCACTGCTGAATGGAGTCGATGCACCACTTGAAGCCATCATCCTCCGTATAGCCCGGCAGGATGGGTTCCTTGCCGTCCGCCTTCATCAGATCCTCAAAGGTCTTGATAGTCTTCCAACGGCCGGAGTTCAGCCGGATGGCGGGAGTCCCCAGCTCATAGGCCAAATCGATGCAGTGCAGGGTGTGGTCGATCATCTTCTTCCGGTCGGCGGCTTCGGGGAACACAAAGTCCTGATGAATCGTCAGGCTGATAAGATCGAGGGAATTGGCCAGGGCCTGGCGCTTGTAGCCGTTCAGACGCGCCGTGGTCTCGTCTTCCAGTTGCACGTGCAGGATTTCGACGCCGTCAAAGCCCAGGCGCGCGGCATTGTCGATGACCTTGTC
>Ga0335069_10005295_pt1 | contig 18999 bp, 19 predicted proteins | sample Lox_Sample_11_FD_206714 | JGI IMG/M metagenome (GOLD analysis project Ga0335069, IMG submission 206714) | Soil microbial communities from Loxahatchee National Wildlife Refuge, Florida, United States - Lox_Sample_1.1 | ecosystem: Environmental > Terrestrial > Soil > Wetlands | place: USA... | reverse complement strand
CGAGCATCGCCAGCGACAGGGCGAAGACCGTGTGATTCCAGCTCGGGGTCGTTCCGAGGTGGACCTGGTTGATCAGCAGCGACGGTTTGAGGACCAGGAACGCGCCGATGATGATGATCACGACCTGCGTCGCGAGGTCGGCGACGGCAAGCAGGAAGTTGAGCTTCGCCGACTCGCCGATCCCGCGGATGTTGAGCGCCGCGAGCGCGACGATCACGATCAGACCGCCGATGATGTCCCCGGGGTTGTGGGTCAGCGCCGGGAAGAACGCCCCGAGGTAGTGGGGCACGAAGAACGCCGAGATCGCGATCGTGAGGATGTAGTCGAGGCTGAGCGCCCAGCCGGCGAAGAACGACACGAACTCGTTGAAGGCGTGGCGGGCGAAGCTCGAGGAGCCTCCCGCCTCCGGGAACATCGACGCGCCCTCGGCGTACGTCTTCGCGGTAAGCGCGAACAGACCGCCGGCGAGCATGAAGATCACCGGCGTCAGCCCGAGCGCGTAGAACGCGACGAGGCCGAGGGCGTAGTAGATCGAGGACCCGACGTTCCCGTACGCGGTCGCGAACAGGCCGCCGAGGCCGACACTGCGACGTAGTCCGTGTGTTTCGATCCGCGCCATCAGGGCCCAGCCGTTAATTCTCCGGGTCGCGCAGGCGGTAGCCCACGCCGGGCTCCGTGATCAGATACTGGGGCCGCGAGGGGTCGACCTCGAGCTTGGCGCGGATGTGCGCGACATGGACGCGGAGATAGTGGGTCTCATCGCCATACTCGGGCCCCCACACCTCCTGAAGCAGCTGCCTGTGCGTGACGAGGCGACCCTGGTGCTGGGCGAGCACGCGCACGAGCTCGTACTCGATTGGCGTGAGATGCACCTCGACCCCCGCGCGGGTCACCCGGCGATCATGGAGATCGATCACGAGCTCTCCGAGCTCGAGGCGAGGGTCGCCGCCCGCCTCGGCGGACCGCCGCAGCACGGCCCGCAACCTCGCGAGCAACTCGTCAGTGCCGAACGGCTTGGTGACGTAGTCGTCGGCGCCGGCGTCGAGCGCGCGGACCTTCTCGCGCTCGTCGCCGACGGCCGACAGGACGACGATCGGCAGTTTGCTCCAGCGCCGCACCTCCTCGCACACCTCGACGCCTTCGCCGTCGGGCAGGACGAGGTCGAGCACCAGCGCGTCGGGAGGCCGGGCGGCAAGCGACGCCAGTGCCTCGTCCTTCGTCCCCGCTGCCTCGACCGCGTAGCCGGCGCTGCGCAGGATGATCTTCAGACCGCGGACGATCTGTGGCTCGTCGTCGACGACGAGCACGCGTGGCTGGTGTGAGCTGCTCATGCCCTCGCTGACGTGCAATCGACCACGAGCACGCGGGATGCGCTCACGCCACCGCCTCGGGCTGACGCGCGACCGGGAAGCTGACCGCGAAGGAGGTGCCGCGGCCCGTCCCCGACTGGAGGACGATCTGACCGCCGTTTGCCTCGACGAACCCGCGACAGATCGCCAGGCCGAGGCCCGACCCCGAGCCGCTCGCGCCGCGGCCCCGGTAGAAGGGCTCGAACACTCGGGCGCGGCTCTGGGACGGGATCCCGCGCCCGCGGTCGATCACCCGGACCGTCACCCGCCCGCCGCCGACCCCGGCCGTGATCCGCACGGGTGCGTCCTTGGGTGAGAACTTGATCGCGTTCTCGATCAGGTTGGAGAACACGCGCTCGAGCTGGGTGGCATCGGCTCGCACGAGCGGGAGATCCGGCGGCAGCTCGAACGCGATCGGGTGCTCGCTGTGGATATGCGCGGCGGCCGAGGCGACGACATCGTGCAGATCGCACCAATCCTGCTGCGGCGTGACCGCACCGGCCTGGATCTTCGAGAGGTCGAGCAGGTCGTCGACGAGCTTCGCCAGACGCGCACCCTCGGCCTCGATCACCTCGATCAGCTCCTGGCGCTCGGCGTCGGTCACCTCGGACGCGCGCAGCGCCGAGCCGGCGGTTGTGATCGCGGTCAGCGGCGAGCGCAGATCGTGCGAGATCGCATGGAGGATCGCGGTCCTCGCGACCTCGGCACGGCGGCCCGCCTCGACCTCGGCGGCATGATCCGCCATCCGCTCGCGCTCGACCGCGACATCGATCAGCCGGCCGAGCGGTTCGGCGAGCCGCTCGAGATCCGCCTGCTCCCAGCTCATGTCCTTGGAGACGTACAGCCACGCAGGCCGGACGCGAGTACGGAGCGGGAGCGCCGCCTCTCCGTCGAGCGGCGTCGGAACGCTCTCGAGCACGACCCGCGCGCGCGTGGCGCCGGTCGCATGCGCGATCCCGAGACCGATGCCGTCGAGCTGCGAGCTGACGCTGTGCCCGGCGAGGATCGCCGACGCGGTCTCGGCCAGGAGCGTCGCCTCGCGTTCGCGGGCGGCGGCCAGTTTCGCGCGGCTCTCCGCCTCGGCCGCACGCACGCGTCCCGTGGCCGCGAGCCGCCCGACGACGATCGCCGCGATCAGCAGCACCGCCAGCTCGACGACATCCTGCGAGTGGGTGATCGTCAGCTGGTGACGCGGCGTGATGAACAGGTAGTTGAGCGTCAGCATGCTCAACACCGCGGTCGCGAGCGCCAGGCGCTCCCCCTCGCGAATCGCGATCCACAGGACCGCCAGCAGGTAGATGACTCCGAGCCCCGCCGCGGGCGCCGTCGACTGGAGCGCGGCCACGCAGGCCGTCGCCGCGGCGACGGCGGCGATCATCTCCGCTGCCGGGCGCACGACGCGGCTGAACACGGCGCTGCGCCAGACTTGCGTCGAGGAGGGCGGGTCCGCGCGGTTCATGGCGACGAGGCTCCGACGGAGACCGGCGCCCGGTGCCGTGGTCGTGCTGGTTCCGCCTCGATGATCACGCGGCACGGCCGCTCGCGCAGCACCGTCTCCAGGGTGCGCCCGAACCCGGTGCCGCCCCGCGGCATCGGCACCACGATCGCCCCGGCCCGCATCGCGCGTGCCTCGTCGACGATCCGGCGCCCGGTCTGCCCGGCGCGCACCTTCTCCCAGTGACCGCTGACGCGACGCCCGATCTGAACCTTCGCCTCCTCGATGATCGACTCGGCGAGCGCCTCCTGATCAGGCAGGGCTGCGCCAATCGGGCTCGAGGCGGGCACCGAGATCGTCACGAGCACGTGGATCCCGCGCCGCCGGCGCGCCGCCATCCGGGCGGCCGTCGACATCACCTCGGGCACGTAGCCGTGCTCGTCGAAGGCGACGAGCACCGAGTCGTACTCGGCCTCGGTCTCGGTCGCCGGGCGCGGGATCGCGACCTTCGTCGTGGTCGTGAGATCGAGCCCCTGTCGGCGGCGGTAGGCGACGTAGACGCAGATGCCGATCAGCAGCCACCCGACCCCCGCGGCGGCGACCGTGGCGTGCAGCACGGTGACGGTCACCCACGCGAGGAACGTGCCGATGCCGCCGATCACGGCGAACAGGGGCAGCTTGCGGCCGGCGATGCGCAGCGTGCCCGGACCCCGGTACGGTCGGGCGCGGTCAGGCTCGGTCGTCCGCAGCCGGATCACCGCCAGGTGCGCGATCGTGAACGACAGCATCGCCCCGAACGCGTACATGTTCCCGAGGAAGTCGGCCTGTCCCGGGATCAGCGTGATGCACGCGATCGCGCCGAACACGATGATCCCGATCCAGGGCGTCCGGAAGCGCGGATGGAGCTGGCGCAGACCGTCCGGAACCTGCCGGTGCAGGCCCATCGAGTAGACGAGTCGGGACACCCCGATGATCCCCGCGTTCGTGGCGATGAACAGGATCGTCGCCGCCAGGAGACCGACGTAGACCTCGCCGGCGTGCTGGAGCGGACCGAGGTGGAGGTGCTTGACGATCCCGAGCACCGGATCGCCCGCGTACCCGCCCTTGTCCTCACTCAGTCCGAGCAAGGTCTGGCAGTGCGTGCCGACGCACCTGACCGGCAGGGCCGACAGCGCCACCGCGGGCAGGGCCGCATAGATCGCGAACACCGCGATCACGACGCGGTTGATCGCTTTCGGAATCGTGCGCGCCTCGTCCTTGGCCTCCTCGGCCATGTTCGAGATCGTCTCGATCCCCGTGTAGGCGATCATCCCGACCGGGATCGCGATCAGGAAGTTCTTCATCGTCGGCGCGTACCACAGGTGCACGTTGTTGACGAGCGTCTCCGGCGAGAGCACGAGCACGCCCCCGACGATCACCAGCAGCAGCTGGGTCGAGAAGTCCGTGATCGCGAGGCCGATGTTGAGCGCGGCGGCCTCGGTGACGCCGACCACGTTGATCGCGCAGAGCAGCGCGATCACGCCGATCCCGAAGAAGATGTCGCCCGGCGAGGTCTTCAGGAACGGCCAGAACAGGCCGCCGAGATAGTGCGGCACGAAGAACGCCGAGATCGCGATCGTGATCACGTAGTTGAGCATCTGGCCCCACGCCGCGAAGAACGACCAGAACTCGTTGAACGCGTGGCGGGCGAAGCTCGAGGAGCCACCCGCCTCCGGATACATCGCGGTTGCCTCGGCGTATGTCGCTGCCGTCAGGTAGAAGATCACGCCGGTCAGCACGAACACGATCGGCGTGAGCCCGAGCGCGAACGAGGCGACCAGGCCGAGCGCGTAGTAGATCGACGAGCCGACGTTGCCGTAGGCCGTCGAGAACAGCGCGTTGACGCCGAGCACCCGTTGCAGTCCGTGCAGGCGACGCTGTGCCATCAGTTGTGCTCAGGTTTCCCGTCGCGGCCGTCGCGCTCGAACTTCTCGCGCCAGTTGGCGGGGGGCGCGGTCAGGATGACCCGGCAGGGCGCCTTGCTGATCACGTACTTGGTGATCTCGCCGACGTAGTTCTCGAGCGGGCCGGCGCCTCCGAGCAGTGCCCCGCCGCGGACCCGCGATGGTTCCTCCGCAGCGAGCACGATCGCCTCGACCCCGCGGCGGCGGGCCTCCTGGACGATGCCCTGGCCGGCGCGCCGCGCCCGCACCATCGCCGTGGCGACCTCGACCCCCTCGTACTCCTCCCCCACGACCTTCGCCCGCGTGAGCGCCTCGCGCGCGCGCTGGATCTGCGACTCGGGCAACGGCGCGTCGAGCGGCAGCGAGAGCGGCATCTCGAACACCCAGATCGCTTCGATCACCGCGCCTTCTTCGATGACGTCGTCATGCGTCTCGCCCGCGAGCCGCCCCGCGGTCTGGACGATGTCGTCGTCGAGCGGCGTGCCGAAGATCGGCACGAGAATCGACCCGAACTCCGGCTCGAGCGCCTCATGCCGCAGCGCCCGCTCGGGGATCGTGACGCGCCGCAGCAGCGGCTTCTCCTGCGTCTTGCGGTAGGTGACGTACAGCGCCAGACCGCCGATCAGCCACGCGATACCGACGTACCGGGCGCCGCTGTGGAAGATCATCACCGACACCAACCCCACCCCGGCGAGGAGCGCGCCGAGGACGGTCGGAAGCGGAACCCTGGCGCCGCGGATGCCGACCGACAGCGGCACGGCGTACCCGCGGGGGCGGTCCGGCTCGCGGAACCGCAACGCGATCACGGAGACGTGCGCGATCGTGAAGGCGAGCAACGCACCGAACGCGTAGATCCCGATCAGCAGCTCGAGATCGGTTGGGACCACGAGCGCCCCGGCGGCGAACGCGGCGGCGGCGATCACGACATACGGCGTCCCCCACCGCGGACTGAGGCGTCCGATCGCGCTGGGGATCTGGCGGTTTGTGGCCAGCGAGTAGCCCACGCGCGAGACCCCGAGCATCGACCAGCCCGCGGCCGCAGCGAGCCCGAGGGCGCCGCCGACCGCGACCGCGTACTTGAGCACGTCGGCGACCCATGCGGGCTTGAACGCCTCGACGATCCCGAGCACCGGGGCATTCAAGTGGGTGATGCCGAGCACGCTGTGGCCGTTGTGCACCGGCAGGGCACCGATCCCGACGATCGCGATCCCGACGTAGATCAGCACGATCACGGCCGAGCCCGGGATCAGGAGCCGGCGCATCTGCCCGACATTCGCCTTGACCTCGCCGGCGAGGCTGGCAGCGGCCTCGAGCCCGGTGAACGCGATCACCGCGATCGGGAACGCGAACGCGAGATCGGACCACGTGGGGAACGTGCCCAGGTTGATCGTGGCCGACAGGTGCCCCGGCTGGAACGCGAGCGCGAAGCCGAGGATGATGACCGCCGCCTGGAGGATGAGGTCGCCGATCGTGATCGCGATGCGGCGCCGGAGCGGCCGCACCTTGATCCCGGTGAGGTTGTCGAGCGCGACGAAGGCGATCACCGCCAGCGCCACCGCGATCTGGAGCCCGCCGTGGCCGAGCGGCGACCAGAACGCGGCGAGATAGGCCGGCACGGTGAGGGCGGCGACCGCCAGCAGGATCGTGTAGTCGAGCACGATCGCCCAGCCGGCGATGAAGCTGACGAGCTCGTTGAACGCATAGCGCGCGAGGACGGCGGAGCCGCCGCGCTCCGGGTGCAAGGCGGCGCCCTCGGCGTACGTCATCGCCGAGAGCTGGAAGAAGATCCCGCCCGCGAGGAACACGAGCGGGGTCAAGCCGCCCGCATGGCTCGCGACGACGCCAAGGGCGAAATAGACCGAGCTGACCGACGTCGTGTAGACGACCGCGAACAGCGCGCGGTAGCTGAAGGGTCGCTCGTTCACGTCCGCAGAATGCGAGGTGCACTGGAGGTGCACGAGCATTCGAGGACAAAGCCCGGCGCCGCCAGGGGTGCCTCGAATGCGAACGTATTTGCGTTGGGGACCACTAGCTCCTCACCGGCCCCGGAACTGCATGTACAGGCGCGCTGCGCCGGCGGCCACGAACAACAGGCCGAGCACGACACCGGTCGCGATCGCGCCCCCTCCCGCGATCAGCGTGCGGATCACGAGGGCGATGCCGATCACGATCATGAGGACTGACATCACCCGGGTGGAGGCTCGATGGAGCTGGCGTCCTTCCGGCATGTCTGCGTAGCTTAGGGCCGCCGATCCATTGGGACAGGGCTGAGCGGGGAAGTCGTCGTCGCGGTTCGGCTATCGGGCGTGACCGGGATTCGCTCTAGCTCGCTCGTCGACTCGCTTCGCTTGAGATCGTCGCACGCTCGCTCATAACCCGACACTCGCGGCCGAGGAGCAGGTGACTGCGGATTCGCGCGCCCAAACGGGGCGCGAATCCGCACTCGCGTCCCCCGAACGGGTGAGTGTGGCCGTACGCGCGCCCGGGGTGGCGAGCGACAGCGGGGCGCCGAACGACGTGCTCCCCACCGTGGAATCACTCATCTGAGAGCGTCAGGGCACGTCGAGCCCCGCGGGATCTGCCGCCGGCGCCGGGGGCATCCGGCGCGCCGCGGCGAGCACATTGTCGTACTCGAGCTTGACCGCCGCCCTGTCGGCGGCCTCCGGAACCGAATCATCGCTCGCCCGCAGGATCAGCTCGGCCTGCCTCAGCAGCAGGTCGCGCCGCGTATCCGTCCTCGCGTACTCGACGATCTTCGTGAGCGCTTCGAGTTGGCGAATGAAGACCGCCGGCATGCCCCGGCCGGCCTGGCGTATCTTCTCGAACGCACGCTCGACGAGCCGCCTGTAGCTGAGGTGGGCGTCGATGAGGCGCACGTAGCCGTGACTGTCTCGATGCACCCGAATCGGGTGCCAGCGGGTCGTGATCTTGCAGAGGCTCTCTCCGAGCCAGTCGATGCACGTGAGCGCGGTGAACGTGTCGTTGACGGCCGGCGACAGCGCACGGATCGCAATCTCGACGAGCTGGTCCACCGCGAACGCGAGGTCCTGCGCGAGCGTGCGGTTCGGGCCCGTGATGTGGGCCCGCCTGAGCGCCTGGGAGACCTTATCCGCCGCTCCGGGTGGCCAGACGGTCGCCATCGGGTGGCCGCTGACGATGAAGTGCCCAGGGCGGTGCAGCAGCCGGATCACGGCTCCCTTCTCGGCCGCCAGCCCGATCAGCGTCTCGTGACGGACGAACTGCAAATAGCCACTCGACGGCGCGGCCACCGTGCCGCCCGCGTCGTTCATGCGCCGCAGCAGCTCGTTCACCGATGGGCCGGCCTCGAGGCCCGCATCGCCGTCGCTCGATTCCGCATCGATCGCGCGGGACAGGTCCTTGGCGATCGACGCAATCACCTGCGGGAGCTGGATCGACGTCGCGATGTGGTGGATGAAGTAGATCAGGACCGCCATCGACAGCGTCACCAATCCGACCGCGACCGTGATCGACAGGTGTGGGACGAAGTCGGGCCGGCCCGTGCCACCCGGGCCGATCGAGATCAGCACGAGCGTCGCGTAGACGAACGTCGCGACGAACGTGCCGAGCGTGAACTGGGTGCCCCGGTCCCGGATGAAGTTGCGCAGCATGCGCGGGCCGAACTGCGTCGAAGCGAGCGTCAGCGTCACGATCGTGATCGAGAAGACAATCCCGACGACCGTGATCACGGCCGCCGCAAGCGTCGTGAGAATTTGGCGCGCGGCGTCGGCTGTGCCGAACACCATCCATGAGGGCAGGCTCAGGCTGCCGTCGTAGGCAGCCCTGTCGATCGCATGCGTTCCGATGTACAGCGCCACAGCGGCGAGCACCTCGATCGACGGGACGAGCCACAGATTTGTGCGCAGCGCCTCGCGCCGCCACTCCGAGCCGAGCGGGAGCGGGAACATCAGAAGTGCGGAAGGTCGGTGGACACGCGCGTGGCACGGAGACGTACGACGCCGACCAGACTTCCCGGCTCACCTCCCGGCATCGTAACGCGCGGACCTACTCGCCCGCCGGCCGCCGCGGTCGCTCGCTCGCTCGCGAGCGACCTCCTATGTCGACGCGACGAGAAAGGAATCGATCAGCAGCCGCGCGGCCGCGACGGTCCGCGGATCGACGGCCGCGTCGCCCCGGAGGAGCTCGATCAGCGTGACAAGCTCGCCGCGGGCGGCGATCACGGCCGCCTGGTCGAGGATCAGCCGCGAGCGCCCACCGGGGACGCCCTGCGCGATCTCGCGATCAAGCACCCGACGGCGGCGGCGAACCTTCGCCCGCAGGCGCCACGTCGTCCACCGGCCCGTCTCGAGCTCAGCGGCGGGCGATGTCCGCGGCCGACGCGGGCGCGTCCGCGGCACCGCAGACGAGGGCGGCATTCTCGACAACGGGCATCGCGAGGGGGACTGTCGGCAGCATGCGATCCAAGAGCGCGAGCGCCGATACGCGGAGCTCCTCGAGCGTCGGCCCGAGGGCTGCGATCACCGCCCGGTACCGCTCCTGAAGCTTCGGGCCACGGCGGCTGCACTGTCGCCTGCGATCTCGCGGGCCATCGCCCGGACGCGGTCTCCTTCGATGTCGCCGACCGCGACGCGTGCCGCTGCCCATGCGGCGGCGCCCGCGGAGGCCCAGGCGGCCTCCCGTGCCGCGGCCCGGCCGGCCGCCCACGGCGCCCAGGCGCGCGGCGTGCCGAGTGTCGCGCTCCACGTCGCGCGCGTCTGGCGCCGGGCGGCCGCGAGCGCATCGAGCGCGGGGCGCAGCTCGCCGCCGTCGAGCAGCGGCTCGAGTCCGGCAATGTGCTGCGCCGATTCCGTCAGACCGGCGACGGCGAGCCAGCGAGGCACGTACGTCCGCGTCAGCCAGTCCATCGCCATCAACGAGCGCGCCTCGTCGAAGCCGTCCCCGGCGGTGCCGATCGTTCGAGCGAGATACGGCCGCAGTCGCTGGCGCGGCCCGTCCTCAAGGCTGTCGTTGAGCGTCGTGCAGAACGCGCGGACAACGGGACTGACGCACGCAGGATGGTCGCTGTGTGGCTCGCCGGCGAGGTAGCTGACCCACTCCATTGCACAGCGCCCGTCCTCGGGCGTCGCGTGCGTCCCATAGGAGAGCCTGTAGTCGTTGCTCATCGAACCTCCTGTGATGTCCTGGCGCTACCCGGATTCTCGCGAGCGCGGTCGCCAAGTCAAGGGCGCGGGGGCGAATTGTCACAGCGTCAGGTCCGATCGCCTCGCCAACGACGAGGAACGGTGGACGGGCGCCCGGGCGCCCGTCCAGCGGTTGATGGATGAGCGTGAACTACGAGGAGATCGGAAACTCGTGTGAGTCTGCCGGCCGGGGATCGAGGGCCGCCGTCGCGGCCTCGATCCGATCGCGTAGCCTGCCCGGCTGCGCCGGGTTGTACAGCGGGCTGTCGTCGGCGTTGGTGAGCATCCGCTCGAGCATCGCCATCCCCTGTGCGCCGACCGGCGCCGGACTCGTCAGCCGGTCGATCAGGCGTGCGATCGCCGCTTCGGCCTCGAGCACGGCACCCCGCCGGACGATGACCACGCGTCCACGAGCCATCGGTGGGTTGTGTGTCTCGCCGATCGCGCCGCGCAGCGACCGCGCGAGTGCTCGGCGGTTGCGAGCGCTGACGAGCTGAGTTGCACGGCGGGCGAGCTCGGGCCGGGTGCTCGGATCGACACCTCGCGCGAGCGCAGCGGTGATGTCGCCGCGGCGCACGATCGCGCGGACCCGTGTCGTCAGGGACGACGACGCAACCGCGGGAGCCTGGCGATCCGTCCAAGGCGTCTCGTATCCCCGGCCGCCGTGTGGATTTGCAATTGTGGGCATGAATCACTCCTACGTGAGCAATGTGGCGGTGATCCGCGGCGAGCGGCGTTGCTGCTCGGCGCGCGGCACACCTGTGCGCACCGAGCGTAGGTGTGGTGGTGTGACGCCGGCATCACGATTCGCCACGCCGGCGTGTCAGTTATGTGACGATGGGACGACACTCGCGCCCGGTGGGATCACCCTGACTCGAAGCGGAAGCCGACGCCCGGCTCGGTCCGGATGTGGTGCTCGCCGGTGCGGCCGTTCGGGTCGATCTTCCGTCGCAGCCGAGCGATGTGCGTGCGCAGCACGCGCGTGTCCTGCACCCATCCAGGCCCCCAGACCTCGGTCAGCAGCGCGCGGTGGGTGAGCAATCGCCCGCGGTTGCGGACGAGGACGCGGAGCAGGTCGAACTCGGTCGGCGTGAGATGGACCTCAGTGCCGGCTCGCCGGACGAGATGGGCCGCGAGATCGATCTCGAGATCGCCCGCGACGATCACGCGCTCCTCCCCACCCGCCGCGACCCGCCGCAGGACCGCTTCGAGACGGGCGAGCAGCTCGCGTGGCGCAAACGGCTTCGTGATGTAGTCATCCGCCCCGGCCTTCAACGCGGAGACCTTCTGCTCCTCATCTCCGACCGCCGACAGCACGAGAATCGGCATCTCGCTCCACTCCCGCAACCGTGTGCACAGGTCAAGGCCCTCGCCGTCAGGCAACAGCAGATCGATGATCGCCGCATCGACGTGCGACACGGCAGCGGCATCGAGAGCCTCGTGCAGGGTGGCCGCCGGCACCACCGCGTAGCCCTCCTCTCGCAGGATCACCTTGAGCGCGCGGAGGATCTGCGGCTCGTCATCGCACACGAGCACCTTCGGCATGGGGCTTTCGCTCATGGCGAGTACGCGGGAACAGTCATGACCTTGCTGGAACGGACTGACCGTAGGCCCGAGGTCATCAAGGCCGTGTACAGATTCGCGGCCGCGGTATCAAGATTCCGTGAAGGTCGCCGCTCGGGCTGAGGTCCGCCTGCTTTCCCTGCTCAGAGGCGGAACTTCACAACATCTTTATGCCAGCCGCAGGTTTCTGCACGCGGCCTTGATGCGACCGCACCGAAGATGTCCCCATGGACATTGTCTCCGTTCTCCTGGCCGTGATCACGTTCGCGGCGCTGCTCGGCTTGATCTACGGAATCGAGCGCATATGAAGCTTGTCGTCGGTCCCCCCGCGGCGTTCATCGCCCATATGAGTTTCGCCGATTTCCTCGGCCTGGTGGTGTCGCTGCTGATCTGCGCGTACCTCCTGTACGCGCTGCTGCGCGGAGAGAGGTTCTAGGCGATGACCTTCCTCGGTTGGCTCACGATCTTCGCCTTCGCCGCGATCCTGACGGTGCTGGCGCTGCCGTTGGCGCGCCACATGGCTGCGGTGTACACGGGTCAGCGCACGTTCCTGTCACCCGTGCTCGGCTGGCTCGAGCGTCTGCTGTACAGGGCGATGCGGGTCGACCCGGATAAGGGTCAGGATTGGAAGTCATACGCGAAGAGCCTGATCATCTTCTCGCTCGTCGGCTGGCTCCTGCTCTACCTGATTCTCCGCACCCAGACGTTGTGGAATTGGACAGGACTCAACCCCCAGCATTTCCACTCCGCCCCGTGGAATGTGACGTTCAGCACGACGTCATCGTTCATGACGAACACGAACTGGCAGTACTACGGCGGCGAGACGACGATGACCTACTTCAGCCAGATGGCTGGGCTCGCCGTCCAGAACTTCCTCTCCGCCGCGGTCGGCATTGTCGTGGCGGTCGCCCTGATCCGCGGGCTCATCTCGCGCTCGGGCAAGAGTCTCGGCAACTTCTGGCAGGACATCGTCCGCACGACGCTCTACATCCTGCTGCCGATCGCGTTCGTGGTCGCGTTGGTGCTGGTCTTCCAGGGGTCGATTCAGAACTTCTCGCACTATCTGACCTCGAACGGCGTGACCAGTGGTGGTGGGCAGTCGATCGCGATGGGGCCGGTCGCCTCGCAGGAGGCGATCAAGGAGCTCGGGACCAACGGAGGCGGGTTCTTCAATGTGAACTCGGCGCACCCGTTCGAGAACCCGACGGCCTTTACGAACCTCGTCGAGATGCTCGCGGTGCTGATCATCCCTGCGGCGCTGATCCTGATGTACGGCCGGATGACGGGCAAGCGTCGGCAGGGGTATGCGATCTACGGCGCCGTGATGCTGATGTTCCTGGGCGCGTGTGTGGTGGCGTACATCGCCGAGGCGCACGGCTCTCCCGCGCAGCACGCCGCCGGTCTGCATACGGGCGTGATCCACGGCTCCGGCGGCGGCAATATGGAGGGCAAGGAGCAGCGCTTCGGGATTGCCGGCTCGGCCCTGTTTGACGTCGTCACGACAGTCACCTCGTGCGGTGCGGTCAACAGTTCGATTGAGTCCTTCACCGGTATCGGCGGCGCGATCCCGATGGCGAACCTGTCGGCATCGGAGACGATCTTCGGCGGTGTCGGCACCGGCTTGTACTCGCTGCTGCTGTACGTGATCCTCGCGGTGTTCATCGGCGGGCTGATGGTCGGCCGCACGCCCGAATACCTCGGCAAGAAGATCGAGGCCAGGGAGATCAAGCTCACTGTCCTCGGCCTGCTCGCGACGCCCCTGATGGCGCTGTTCTGCACGGCGATGGCGGTCGCGACCAAGGCCGGCCGCGCATCGATTTTCAGTCCCGGCAAACCGCAGGCGTTCTCTGAGTCGTTCTACGCCTATCTGTCGCAGGCGAACAACAACGGCTCCGCCTTCGCCGGCTACACCGGCTTCATCCAACCGAACGCCGGCAACCTCGGATCACATGGGATCACGTTCGCGAATCTCCTCGGCGGGTTCGACATGATGATCGCGCGCTACATCCCGATCCTGTTCGCGCTCGCCGTCGCCGGCGCGCTGGCCGGCAAGCGGATCAGCCCCGCTGGTCTGGGCACGATGCGTACCGATAACCCCACGTTCGTCGTGCTTCTGATCGGTGTGATCGTCCTCGTCGGAGCGTTGACGTTCTTCCCCGCCCTGCTGCTCGGACCGATCGTGCAGGGCCTCACCGGACACCTCTACTAGAAACCATGAAGAAAGACATCATCAGCGCTGTTATCGGGATACTTCTCCTGATCGTCATCTGCGGGATCGTCTATCCGCTCGTCGTCACCGGCGTCAGCCAGGTCGCTTTCCCAGGTAACGCAAACGGTCAGAAGGTCGATGTGAACGGCAAGCTCGTCGGCTCGAAGATCATCGGCCAGGGGTTCCTTGACCAGGTGATCAACAAGAAGACGGGCAAGCCGGAGGTTGACAAGAACGGCAACCCGGTCACGGTCCCGGACCCGCGGTATTTCCAGAGCCGCCCGTCCGCCACGGTCCCGGCATACAACGCCGCCGGCACCGCGTTCTCCAACGCCGGCCCCAACAACATCGCCACCGAGCAGGCATTCGCCGGCTACATCCAGTCCTACCTGCAACTCGAGAAGCCCTATAACCCCGGCCTCACCGTCGCGAAGATCCCGGTCGACGCGGTCAACACCTCTGCATCCGGGATCGACCCCGACGTCTCACCCGCGAACGCCGACATCCAGGCGCATCGGGTCGCGGCCGTCCGCCATCTCCCGCTCTCACAGGTGATGTCACTCGTCAATAAGTACACGCACGGGCGCGGCATTGGCTTCTCCGGCGACCCAGGGGTCAACGTCCTCGAGCTGAACCTCGCCCTCGACCGTCTGCAAGGGGGACATTGATGTCCGTTGATACCGCTCCTGGAAGCACGCCCTCTGAGCGCCGCGCGGTCTCGCTGTTCCGCGGCGACATCGTCAGGCGCGCGCTGATCGACAGCCTGATCAAGCTCGACCCGCGGGTCCAGCTGCGCAATCCGGTGATGTTCGTCGTCGAGATCGGCGCCGTCATCACCACGATCACCTGGCTCGTCCAGGTGCTCGGCGGCAAGCCGCTCGGCGGTGGCGGAGAACCCGCCTGGTACACGTTCGTGATCTCGTTCTGGCTGTGGCTGACGGTCATCTTCGCGAACATGGCCGAGGCTTTCGCAGAAGGTCGCGGGCGCGCACAGGCAGACACGCTGCGGTCGATGCGCCAGGAGACCGTTGCCACACTCGAGAACGGCACGACGAAGAGGGCCTCGGAGCTCGTCAAGGGCGACGTCGTCGTCGTCGAGGCCGGGGAGCTGATCCCCGGCGACGGGACCGTGATCGAGGGCATCGCGTCGGTCGATGAGTCGGCGATCACGGGCGAGTCCGCTCCGGTCATCCGCGAGTCCGGCGGCGATCGCAGCGCGGTCACCGGCGGCACCCGCGTCCTCTCTGACCGGATCGTCGTCGAGATCACCCAGGAGCCCGGCAACTCGTTCCTTGACCGGATGATCGCTCTCGTCGAGGGCGCTGCCCGGCGCAAAACGCCGAACGAGATCGCGCTGAACATCCTGCTGGCGGGCCTGACGCTCGTCTTCATGATCGTCGTTGCGACGCTGCGCCCGTTTGGACTGTTCGCCGATACGCCGATCTCCGAGACGACGCTGATCTCGCTGCTCGTGGCCCTGATCCCGACGACGATCGGCGCACTGCTCTCGGCGATCGGGATCGCGGGCATGGACCGGCTCGTCCGCCGCAACGTCCTCGCTCTGTCGGGCCGCGCGGTCGAAGCCTCCGGCGATGTCGACGTGCTGCTACTCGACAAGACCGGCACGATCACGATCGGCAACCGCCTCGCCGCGGAATTCATCCCGATGCCCGGCGTCCCAGAAGCCGAGCTCGCCGAGGTCGCACAGCTCTCCTCGCTTGCTGACGAGACCCCCGAAGGACGCTCGATCGTCGTGCTCGCCAAGCAATACGGCATCCGTGCGCACGACATGGCCAGCTTGCACGCCACGTTCGTGCCGTTCACCGCCCAGACGCGGATGAGTGGCGTCGACCTGGATGGGCACATGCTGCGCAAGGGCGCCGGCGACGCGATCATCGAGTTCGTCACGAAGGAGGGCGGCCGGCCGCCCACGGAGCTCAAGCACGAGCTCGACCGCATCGGCCGCGAGGGCGGCACCCCGCTCGCCGTCGCCCGCGACTCCCAGATCATGGGCGTGATCTACCTCAAGGACACGATCAAGGAAGGGATGCGCGAGCGCTTCGATCATCTCCGCGCGATGGGCATCCGCACGATCATGATCACCGGCGACAACCGCCTCACGGCCGCCAAGATCGCCGAAGAGGCCGGCGTCGACGACTTCCTCGCCGAGGCGACGCCGGAGGCCAAGCTCGCACTGATCAAAGAGCAGCAGGGCGGTGGGCGGATGGTCGCGATGACCGGCGACGGCACGAACGACGCCCCCGCGCTTGCCCAGGCCGACGTCGGCGTAGCGATGAACACCGGCACCCAGGCCGCTCGCGAGGCGGGCAACATGGTCGACCTCGACTCCAACCCGACGAAGCTGATCGAGATCGTCGAAGTCGGCAAGCAGCTGTTGATCACCCGCGGCGCCCTGACCACGTTCTCGATCGCCAACGACGTCGCCAAGTACTTCGCGATCCTGCCGGCGATCTTCGTCGGCACGTACGCGACCACGAAGGGCGGCCAGGGTCCGCTCCACGTGCTCAACATCATGAACCTCGGCACTCCGAAATCAGCGGTGATCTCGGCGATCATCTTCAACGCGATCGTGATCCCGCTGCTCATCCCGGTGGCGCTGAAGGGCGTGAGCTACCGGCCGATCGGTGCGAGCGCGCTACTTCGGCGCAATCTTCTGATCTACGGCCTCGGCGGGATCATCGCCCCGTTCATCGGGATCAAGCTGATCGACCTCATCATCCACAACCTGCTCGGCGCATGAGGACGACGCACACGCTCTCCGGTCCACCCGCGGCACTCAGGCGCACGCCGCCCCGCCGCCCGCCGCGGCGGGTGTGGGCGCTGTCGCACCTGCTCGCGCCGAGGATTGACCGTGAGCTCGCGGCCGGCGTGCCGTCGTGGTCCTCACCGGCACACGCGGCGCGATCACTCCAGCTCAGCAGCCCGCGGTCCCGCCGGGCGCTGGCCGAGTCGCTCGAGCGGCTCGCCGAGGACGCGCGCAAGCCGCGGATGCGGGTTGCCAGCGCTGTGATCCCGCCGTGCCGCGACCAGGTGCGCGACGCGTTCCCGCTGATCGGGGTGCTCGCAGACCGGCTTCGTTCGGCGATGCCCGTCGATTCCCGCGGGATGGCGCGGCTGCGCAGGCTCCTGTGCGACAGCGCGGGGCCCTGTTACGCGCAGATCGACGTTGACGCGTTGACGATCGAGCTCGAAGTGATCAACGCACTGCTCGACGTCCGGGATTAGTGATGAGCGCCGTGGAATCCGTTAATGCCAGCGTTGAATCCCTGATGACGAGCTCGGATCTCCCGGAATCCCACAGCGCACAAGCGCGCCGCGGGCACTACAAGATCTTCCTTGGCATGGCCGCCGGCGTCGGCAAGACGTACCGGATGCTCCAGGAAGGGCAGGCGGAGGCGGAGTCCGGGCGGGATGTCGTGATCGGCTACCTCGAGCCGCATGGGCGGGCCGAGACGACCGCTCAGGCGGAGGGGCTCGAGACCGTTCCCCGTCGGCGCGTCACCTACCGGGACACGACGCTCGAGGAGATGGACCTTCCCGCTGTCCTGCGCCGGCAGCCCGAGCTGTGCCTGATCGACGAGCTGGCGCACACCAACGCCCCGGGGGTCGAGCACGAGAAGCGCTACGAAGACATCGAGGACGTACTCGACGCCGGCATCGACGTCTTCTCGACCGTCAACGTCCAGCACCTGGAGAGCCTGAACGACCAGGTCGCCGACCTGACCGGGATCCGTGTACGGGAGACCGTGCCGGACGCGCTGATCGGGGTGGCGGACGAGGTCGTGCTGATCGACATCACGCCCGAATCGCTGATCGAGCGGCTGCTCGCCGGCAAGGTGTACTCGGGCGAGCGGGTGCAGTCCGCGCTCAACAACTTCTTCAAGATCGAGAACCTCTCGGCGTTGCGCGAGGTCGCGCTGCGGCAGGTCGCCGAAGAGGTGGAATCGAAACGGCTCCCGACCGAGCCGGTGCTGCGACCGGGCGACGACCGGCTGATCGAGACCGCGCCACAGGCGGTCAGCGAGCGCCTGCTCGCGCTCGTCAAACCGCAGGCGAAGTCGCAGCGGATCGTGCGCCGCGCGTGGCGCTCGGCTCAGCGCCTGGGCGCGGAGCTCGACCTGCTGTGGGTGACGGACCATGAGCCGAGCCCCGAGGAGCTCGAGCAGATCGACGCGCTGCGGCGGCTCGCGAGCGTGCTTGGCGCCCATCTGCTGATCGAGCACGGAGAGGATGTCGCGCACGTCACCCAGCGCGTGGCGAGCGATCGTGGCACGACGTACGTGCTGATGGGGACCCCGAAGCCTCGCAGCGCATTTCGCCGATTGACCACTGCGGCGCTCCCGTTCCGCCTGCTCGCACTACTTCCCGGCGTGGATCTCCGGATCGTCGCCGACCGATCCCGCCGCCCAAAGGAGGAACCATGACCACGATCCTGATCGCGCTGATCGCGGTGCTCTGCGTCGCCGTCGTCGCGCTCGCCGCGGTCCTCTTGCACTACAACGTCCACCGCACGGCCCAGCGTGACGTCACGCGCGCCCGGCGGATCCTGTTCCCGTTCGTCGCCAACGCGCTGTCCTCGCGCGCGCTCGACGCCGCGCTGAGGCTGGCCCACGCCGAAAATGCGACGCTTGTTCCGATTTTCCTCGCGCGCGTCCCGCTGCACCTCCCGCTCGACGCGCCGCTGCCGCGCCAATCCGGCATCGCACTTCCGCTCCAGGAGGCGATCGAGCATCGCGCGATCGAGTTCGAAGTGCCGGTCGACGCCCGGATCGAGCGCGGCCGCACCTACCGCCACGCCCTTCGGCGGACGATCGCTCACGAGCGCTTTGACCGCATCGTGATCGCCGCGGCGTCGCAGGGCAGCCATGGGTTCGACGCCGAGACGGTCGCGTGGCTGCTCAACCAGGCGCCCGGCGAGATCGTCGTGCTGCGCCCGAACAAGCAGGAGACGCTCACACCTCCCGGACGGTCGCGGCACCAGCGCAGACGGGTCCCGGCGCTGGCTGCCCGATAGGCCGCGGGGCCCGATGGCCGCCGGGTGGCTTACACGAGCCGCAGCCACCCGACGCCACGATCACTCAACCGCGCGATCAAGCTCTGCGCGTGGGAGGCCGATGCACTCACAGCAACATTCGAAAGGAGGTCCACGATGGCGTTTCTATTGGCACTGATCAAGCACCACCGGGCGAGCGCTCGCGTTGGCACACACGCGCGGGGTGCCGGGTTGCACCAGGCGCTGCAGCTCGGCCAGGGTTTCGTACGCCTCCCCTCCTAGGAACGGGTGGATTCAGCCGATCGACGCACCACGATCGTGTTGTCC
>Ga0335069_10005294_pt1 | contig 19000 bp, 17 predicted proteins | sample Lox_Sample_11_FD_206714 | JGI IMG/M metagenome (GOLD analysis project Ga0335069, IMG submission 206714) | Soil microbial communities from Loxahatchee National Wildlife Refuge, Florida, United States - Lox_Sample_1.1 | ecosystem: Environmental > Terrestrial > Soil > Wetlands | place: USA... | reverse complement strand
AACTTCGATCAACGGTTTTCGACGGAGAACTAGTGCCCGCCGCCGCTCCGCGGGGTCGCGCCGGCTTGCCTGTCTGGAACCCCCAGGGAGCTTTTCGAAGAATGCCATGCAATGTAGCCTCATTTTAGCAAAGCCCCGATGCCCGGCGGCTGTAGGCTGCCCCGGTGCTACGATGAAGATTCAAGGACGTTTCACGATGCCCCGCCAGTCCAGCCACGTCATCAGCCAGGCCGACCGCTCCGCCGCCGCGAGGGCGCCGCGGCCGCGCGACCCCGTGGCCAGCGGCGAACGGGATGCGGCCCAGAACCGGCGCGCCAGCCACGATTATTTTCTTCTGGAACGGTTTGAGGCAGGCGTAGCCCTGCGCGGCACGGAGGTCAAGTCCATCCGCGAGGGCAAGGCGAATCTCAAGGATGCCTACGGCCTGATCAAGGACGGCGAGGCGTTTCTGCTGAACGTTCATATCGGGCCCTATTCTCACGGCAATATCGCCAATCACGATGAAACCCGCACCCGCAAACTGCTGATGCATCGTGAAGAAGTCCGCAAGCTACTGTCGAAGACGCAGGTGAAGGGCCACACGCTCATCCCCACCCGGCTTTACTTCAAAAATGGGCGGGTGAAGTGCGAACTGGCTCTGGCCAAGGGCAAGCAGGACTGGGACAAGCGGGAGACCGAGCGGCGCCGGGAGGCGGACCGCGAGGCACGCTCGGCCATCAACGCCAGCAAAAGCCGCGGCAGGCAATAGCATATCCCCGGGTTTCCGCATGGACGCGGCAGTGCGCCGGAACTGCTCTACCGCATCTTGTCCCGCGCTGATCCCCAACTCAGTCTTTGGGAATGACGACGAATGGCCGGGCGGTCCACCGCGCCCCGCTCGCGCGCCTGCCTGCCTGCCGCATATCCGCGCAGAGCATTGCCCGTGTCGACACGGATGCCCACATTGTCTCCGGCCGGATCGCTTCCAGCGTTTCATCCACAAGGATAGGATCGCCCGCGGTGTTGGGCGTTGCCGCCGCCAGAACGAAGAGCCACCGCGGCGTAATGACCGCCGTGCCAAAAGAATTGTCGCTGGGATTCACAAGATGGACGCGAATTGGATTGACCTTTCGTCGTACGGGTAGGTCGTTCAGCGAGTGGGGACGATGGAAGGAGTGTCTTCGCAAGCGGCGCGTTTCCCGGTTCAAAGCCGCTCCATGAAACAGCGACTTGCATCTTACCCGCGAAACTCCAACGCTGGCGCACCTTTCCTGCAAACTTGTGCAAAAAAGATCGACCGATGACCAGTAAATTAAAGATCGCGGCGCAGCAAATGCTGTGCAGTATTGCACACTGCAGGCGCTAAGTATCGGTAACCAGTATTCGAGGAAATAGGATACGAGCATTACTTTATCGTGCGAAGGAGTTTCAGAAATCGCCGGGCCAAAATCGAAAGTTGCGTTCGATGAAGGCAGAGCACTCGCCGCGCCTGGGCCCGCCTCGAGTGAAATAATGAACGCATATGCGCACCGAACTCTGCTTCTCCCCGCTTTCCCAGATCGAGACTGAACTGCTGGCCGTCATCGCCGTGGACACCCAGACTGCCAAGGGCCCCGACGCCAGGCCCCAGCCTGAACTGCTGACCAGCGATGCAGCCGTGAAGTCGGCAGCGGCCGCCGTGCTCTCGAGCGGCGAATTCAAAGCGGGCGCCAATGAGACGGTCCTGCTGCACGCTCCCGCGGGGCTCAAGGCCAGGCGGCTGCTGATTGTGGGCCTGGGCAAAGAGTCCAGGGCAACGGTGCACGGGGTGCGCAACGCCACCGGCACAGCGATTCGCTTCACCAAGCCCCGCGGCATTCGCGAGCTGGTTTTCGCGCTGCCGGAAGCGGCGATGCTTCCGCCGGGGCCGTGCGCACGCGCCGCGATGGAAGGCGCATCTGCCGGCGACTTCGATCCCGACACCTACCGCAGCGACCGAAAGGACCTGAGCGTGCAATCCTTCACGGTTGCAGCCCCCGCCGGAGCGGACCGCGCCGCGATCGAAGCAGCTTTCGCAGAAGGCGTCATCGTGGGCGAGAGTCAGAACTTCACCCGCACGCTGGTCAACGAGCCGGGCAACAAGCTCACCCCGACCGAGTTCGGTCGCCGCGCACAGGCCATGGCAAATGAAGTGGGCCTGCAGTGCGACGTGTATTCGACCGAGAAGATCAAGGAGCTGAAGATGGGCGCGTTCTGGAGCGTGGCCCAGGGCTCCGAGGAGCCGCCGGCGCTCATTGTTCTGCGCTACGAGCCGGTCGGCCTGACCGGCGGCCCGCTCCTCGGCCTCGTCGGCAAGGGCATCACGTTCGATACCGGCGGCATCTCCATCAAGCCCTCGGAAAACATGGAGAAGATGAAGTACGACATGGCCGGCGGCGCGGCGATGATCGGCGCCATGCGCGCCATCGCCCTGCTCAAGCCGAACGTGCGCGTCGTCTCCATTGTCTGCGCCACCGAGAACATGCCCGACGGCAAGGCGCAGAAGCCGGGAGACGTACAGACCGCGATGCCCTTCGGAGACAAGCCGGGCAAGACCATCGAGATCATCAACACGGACGCCGAAGGCCGCCTGGTGCTGGCCGACGGGCTCACATACGCCAGGCATTTGGGCGCCACGCACCTGATCGACGCGGCCACGCTCACCGGCGCCATCGGTGTAGCCCTGGGCATGATCAACGCCGGCGCGTTCTCCAACGACGACGACACGTATGCAAAGTTCAACGCGGCGCTCGAGACCTCCGGCGAGAAGTTCTGGCGCATGCCCCTGGGCGAGGAGTATGCCGATCTGATCAAGAGCGACATCGGCGACATCAAGAACACCGGCGGACGCTACGGCGGCGCAATCACGGCGGCTGAGTTTCTGCACACCTTCGCAGAAGACACGCCGTGGATTCACCTCGACATCGCCGGCCTGGCGTGGATCGAAGACAACAAGCCGTACATCGCCAAGGGTCCGAGCGGGGTCGCGGTGCGGTCGATCCTTGAGTGGGTGAGAAGTTACAGCTCGTAGCTGCAAGCCGTCAGAATCTGGGCCGGCTGTGGGTTCAGGGCCAGAGCTGAAGGCTGATGGCTGTCTTCACATCGCCTCCGGGCTGTCGATGCCCAGCCAGCCCAGAACCGTCACCAGCTCGCGCAATGTTACCGCCGCAGTGGCCAGCAGAAACGTCTTCCGCGCCGGATCCTCTTCCGTGAGGATGTGGTGATGATGATAAAAATTGCTGAACTCCTGCGCGAGCTGGAAGGCGTGCTTGGCCAGGTGCGCGGGCTCTGACGTCGCAATGCACTGATCGAGCACCAGCGTGCGCCGGCCGGCTCGCAGCCACAGCGCCCAGATGTCTTCATTATCTTCCCCGGTCAGGTAGCGATCTAACTCCGCTAACTCCGCCAGCGCCGCTAACTCCGCTTCGGCTGTCGTCCCGCCCTTGCGGAAGATGCTGCGAATGCGCGCAGCCGCATACAGCAGATAGGGCCCCGTCTCGCCTTCCGGCGACAGCGCCATGTCCTGGTCAAATGCGATCACCGAGTTGCGGCTGAAGCGCAGCATGTAATATCGCAGCGCGCCGTAAGCGATCTTCGACGCAACAGAATCGATCTGCCCGCCCTCCCAGTCCGCGTGGCGCTTGACCACTTCGGACTTTGCAGCCTCGATCATCAGGTCCATCAGATCGTCGGCTTTGACGCCGAAGCCCTTGCGGCCGCTGATCTCGATATAGGGCCGAGCGCGATCTTCTTCGGATAACTGGTAGCCGAGTTGCGCCGCGTACGACGGCGTCAGCGCCACCATCTCGTAGCCGAAGTGCGTGTAGTGATCGGCCTGCGCCGTGTGCCCCATGCCCCTCAGCGCCTGGATCACATTGGCCTGCGGATCGGACTGCCGCGAGTCGATCACGTTGTAGATGGCCGTCGCCCCGCCGAAATGCGGATGATCGCGCTCGCCGTCTTCTGTCGAGATCCAGCACTCGTGATTCGGATACTTGAAGAACGGCTTGTAACCGAAATCGCGCCCCAGCAGCCCGAACTTCCACAGATGATAGGCAATGTCCTTGCCTACATACGTTACGGTACCGTTCGAGCGCACGATGACCTTGGCGTCTTCGTCCGTCTCGCCGTCGGCGACAGTCTCCGCACCGGGCCGGCGCATGACCCAGCAGCCCGTGTTCTTGCCTTCGGTTTCGAAATAGAGAACGCCTGTCTGCTTGAGCTGTTCGAACGCAACCTCCCAGAACTTCAGGTGCAGGATCTCGCTCTCGCGGGGCAGAAAGTCGTACTCGATGCCAAGGCGCAGCATGGTTTCGAGATGCCGCCGCAACACCGCCGTCGAGATCAGCTCCGCCACCTCGGCTGTCTCATTCCCGCCGTGCTCGATCGCGTGCAGAGTCTCGTAGCGCAACTTCTTGCGCCGCGTGTTCTCTTCGTCGGTTCCCTGCTCGTACCACTGCGACGTGCGCGCATACAGGTCCCAGCAGTAATAGTCCACGCGCTCGCCACGCTTCTGCAGGTCGTCCAGCAGCACGCGGATCTCCGCCAGCGACCGGCCTTCCACATGGAGAAACCCGACCACTACGTCCGCCACCTGCACCCCGGTGTTGTCGATGTAGTTCTGCACGTCGACCTTCTGGCCCGCGGCGCGCAGCAAGCGCACGAACGTGTCGCCGAGGATGGCGTTGCGCAGGTGGCCGATGTGCGCCGCCTTGTTGGGATTGATACTGGTGTGCTCCACCAGCGAATGCTCTTCTGTGGAGGGCGGACGCTGATCGGTCTTCACGATGGAGTGAACGCCGGAAGCGCGGTCCAGACGCGCATTGATGTATCCGGCTCCCGCGACTTCGAAACCCGCGAAGCCCTCCAGCGAGCCCAGCGCGGCCACAATCTCCTGCGCGATGATCTTCGGCGCTTTGCGCAGCGTTCGCGCCAGTTGCAGCGCGACGGGCGTGGCCAGTTCGCCGAACTTCAACTCCGGCGGAATCTCCACCGGGACGTTGTCGATCGTCAGATCGTACTTGGTCTTGAGAACACCGCGGAGGTGCTCCGCCAGCCGCTTTTGCAATTCGAGATACACGTCGGGAAAGCCTCAGAAATCCTTGATTTTCAAGGGTGATTCTACCAGACCCGTCTCTTCAAATTGGCTGCGGATGTGCCCGCGGAATGAGTTCTATGCGAGAATAGATGGCACGAGAGGACGCGAACATGACGGTTGACCTGCATCATCCTGAACTCGAAGCCCTCATCTCGATGAGGATGCGCACAGGAAGATTCTCGACCGTAGAAGACGCACTGATCGAAGCGTTGAAAACCTCAAGGTCGATTGAAGAAGAGGCTTTCGCAGCGACGAAATCCGGAAGAACCGGCGCGGCTCTTGTGGCGGCCATGCAGGAGTGTCCTGACAGGAACATCGACATTGAACCTGTGAGGAGCCCGATGCCGATGCGAGAAGTGCGGCTCTGATGGCGTGGCTGCTTGATACCAACATTCTTTCGGAGATCAAGCGGCCCAGACCCGATCAACGGGTCATCCAGTTTCTCGCCGATACTCCGGAAGATGATTTGTTCGTCAGCATTGTAACGATGGCAGAATTCCGATTCGGAATCGAATTGGTTGCGGATACGGCGAAACGCGCTGCGCTGATGTCGTGGCTGAATGAGACAGTTCGGCCTTTGTTTCCGGGGCGGATACTGGGGGTGGATGAGAATACACTTTTGCGCTGGAGGATGCTGGCGGAGCGCGGACGCAAAGTGGGCTACACGTTTTCGCAACCGGATCTGCTGATTGCTGCGACGGCAGAGCAGCATGGATTGACTGTGGTATCGCGCGACATGACTCCATTTGAGCAGGCGCAGGTGCCAGTTCTCAATCCGTGGATTCCGACGCAGACCTCTCCGAATGAGAGCGTATAACGAATTTCTCAGGGCCGCTCCGGCGCGATTGCTCCGAATGCGCACGGCCATCTCCCCTGCCCAACCCGAAAGACGCAAGACTCCATGCCGTAAGATGAGAGGAAGCGGCGCAGAGCACAATCGCTGCAGCAGCGTTTACTGCGCGTTTTCCAAATGGCCATCCACGATTCCAGCGCATCGCACTTCTACCTGACCACGCCCATCTACTACGTGAATGCGCGGCCGCACCTGGGCCACGCCTACTCCACCATCGTGTGCGACGCCATCGCACGCCGCAAGCGCGCCCTCGGCATCGACACGTGGTTCCTCACCGGCACTGACGAGCATGGCCAGAAGATCGAGCGCTCGGCGAAGCTGGCCGGCCGCACGCCCATGGAGTTCGCCACCCACGTGAGCGGCGAATTTCGCGCCCTCTGGGACCGCCTCGGCCTCACCTGCGACGACTTCATCCGCACTACCGAAGAACGCCACAAGCGCGGCGTGCAAAAATTGTTCGCCACGCTGCGCGACCGCGGCTTCATCTACAAGAGCGCCTACACCGGCCAATATTGCGTCTCGGACGAAGCCTACGTCGATGGTCCTCCGGGAACCGTGTGCCCCGATTGCGGCCGCATCACCGAGACCCTCAGCGAAGAGAACTACTTCTTCAAGCTCTCGGCGTTCGAGCGCAAGCTGCTGGAGTTCTACGAAGCCAACCCGGACTTCATGCAGCCCGAGTCCACGCGCAGGGAAGTGATCTCGTTCGTGCGCAGCGGCCTGCAGGATGTCTCCATCAGCCGGACGACGCTGACCTGGGGCATCCCGGTGCCCGGCGATGAAAAGCACGTGGTCTACGTCTGGTTCGACGCGCTGGCCAACTACATTACCGCTCTTGGCTATGGCTCGGAGGACCCGGCCGACAAGGCCCGCTTCGAAAAATTCTGGCCTGCGGACATTCACCTGATCGGCAAGGAGATCAGCCGATTTCACTGCGTCTACTGGCCCGCATTCCTGATGGCCGCGGGCATTCCCGTGCCGAAATCGGTGCGCGCCAACGGATGGCTGCTGTTTGACGACACCAAGATGTCCAAGTCGCTGGGCAACATCGTGCGCGCTGAAACGGTGGATGAAGTCCTGGGCGCCGACGCCCTGCGCTACTTCCTGCTGCGCGAGATTCCCTTCGGCTCCGATGGCAGCTTCACCTTCGATGCGCTGCTGCGCCGCTACAACGGCGACCTGGCCAATGGATACGGCAACCTGGTCAGCCGCGTGGTGAACATGATGCACAAATACTTCGGCGGCGTGGTGCCGGAGCCGGGCGCCGCAACGGATGCCGAGACCAACCTGCGCACCGTGGCCGAGCGGACCATTGCGGAATTCGCGCCGCTGTTCGACGACATGCAGTTCTCCGAGGCCCTCAAATCGCTGTGGGGATTGGTCGCGGAGACCGACGGCTATCTCACCGCCAACGCCCCCTGGAAAAAGCCCGAGGGTCGCTCGGAAGAGGATCACAAGGCGCTGCAGGCGCGGGTGCTGGCTTCCGCCGCCGAGGCCATCCGCATCATCACGGCCCTCGTCTATCCCATTCTTCCGGCGTCGGCATCGAAAGTATGGTCGCAGTTGGGATTGGGAGACCTTCAACAGGCCGCGCAGCACGCGTTTTTGACCAGGCTCACCTGGGGCGGACTGAAGGCCGGCACGCGTTTCGGCGAACCGGCTCCCCTGTTCCCCCGCGCAGAAAAGGACGTGATCGAACGTATGCAGAATCTCGAAAACGAAAACAACGCCAGCGCCGTCGCTGCGGCGGCGGGCAAGCAGGGTAACGCAGTCGCGACCGGCCAGGCGCCCGCTGCAACCTCGGTATCATCGACCACGACGACGGGCACGGCCGCGGCCAGGCAGAGCGATACGATCACGCCCTCGACCGCCGCGCCGCACGACTCGAACAAGCCCGTCGACACGGCCAAAGTGCACAGCGTTCCTCAGGACATTGCCTCCGCACGCCTCAAGACCGAGCCGGGTGAAGCACCCCACGGCGCTCCCCTGCCCTCTGAGGAAACCAGCCCAGGCGCTGGCGCGGCTCCGCAGTCATCCACATCGCCAGGGGCTGCGGAGCACACCTCCGCTTCTTCCCCCATCATCACCATCGACGACTTCGTCAAAGTCGATCTGCGGGTTGCGCAGGTGCTCGTGGCCGAGCGCGTCCCCAAGGCCGACAAGCTGCTGCGGCTCGAAGTCGATCTCGGCTACGAGAAGCGCCAGATCCTGGCCGGTATCGCGCAGTATTACGAGCCCGAAAAGCTGATCGGCCGCAAGATCGTCATCGTCGCCAATCTCGCTCCGCGCAAGATGCGCGGGCTGGAATCGAACGGCATGCTCCTGGCGGCTTCGCTTCCGCCCGAGGGTAATCCTGTCCTGGCCGGATTCCTTGAAGATGTGCCGCTGGGCGCACGGCTGAAGTGAACGGGTTCGAGCAGCGGAACCGCGGATCGAGATGAATCTGATGGCGCGCGGTTGTCCAGCGCGTCATCTTACGCGCCGGACGACCGCCCTCCGGGCCTTCGGGAGCTGCCGACATTGAATTAGCATTCCGCTGTGCCCAAGCGAATCCAGTTCTTCGCGCTCAAATCCGACATACTCCTCGTGCTATCAGAGATGGAGCGCAAAACGTCTCTCCACTACGTTCTCACAGGCCACTTTCCAAGCATGTCTCTGCCCAAATGGATGTGGGGAGGCGAACTACCTGACATCGGGTTTGCCGACGGCGATCAACATATCCAATGCAGCGCTTACCTCGTTGCCAGGAGCGGCACGGTGATTCATGCCCGACCGATCGAGGTTCTCGGCGTCCAACAGTTTTCCGTCGATCAACTACTCAACCCTGACACTGTTGTATTTACCCCCGCCGGCGAGCGGAAGCACAACATCATCATCGCCGGTTCCTTCACAACACTGTCGGACTCCCGTCCTGCGCAGTCGATCATGCGCCTCGCTGTGCGCACAATAAAGCGGCACTTCACACGCATAAACGCGTTCTGGGTTGGTCCAGAGGCTTTAGCGAGATTCCGCACCGGAACGCGCCTTACTTACGCGGAACAGTCTCCACCGGAATACGATTTGCGCGAAATACCCCAATAAATTTTGCCTTGAACATTAAGAAGCGGGCTGCCGAAATCGGGAGTGGAAGGAGTTCCCGAAACCGGCCGCCCGCTGGACCCTGAACCGGGTCTAGGTGGTACTGTCTAGTGTGGCCCCGGCCGCCCCGAAAATCAAGCGCTATTTTCAGGCGAACGTTCCGCGAAAACCCGGTCCCTCATCCCTGGAAGCAGGAATCCGCAGCCTCCGGCGCCCGTACCATTATGCGCCGCTGCGGAGCCTGCCTCGCGTTGACCGTCAGGGCATCGGCCTGATACAAAAGGATGTTCCACCTTCTCGGGTTTTTGAATCCAATCTTCATCACGTTTCCAACTAATGTTCTGAACGAAAAATCGCCAGCATGGATGAAATACTTCAACAAGTCGGGACTCTTCTGCTCGGAGCCGTACCCACAGTTTTGTTGTTCATCGTGCTGGTGCTGGCCTACCAGTTCCTGGTACAGGGGCCGCTCAGCCGTACACTAAAGGAGCGCCGGGCACGCACTCAGGGCGCCATCGAGGAAGCGCACAAGGCCATTGCCCGCGCCGAGCAGCGCGCCCAGGAATACGCCACCAGGCTGCGCCAGGCTCGCGCCGAGGTTTACCGGATGCGCGAACAGCGCATCCAGCAGTGGAGCGCGGAACGCGATGCGGCGGTGGATGTCGCTCGCAAAGCCGCGGGGCAAAAGGTGAACCAGGCCAAGGCCGAACTGGAAGCTGAGGCAGCCCGCGCCAGGCAGGCCATTCAAGCCTCTGCCGGCGAACTGGCCAGCCGGGTGGTACGCGCGGTTCTGCCGCTGGCCGCCGGGGGTACGCGTTGAAGCATCTGTACATTCCGATTTCCGCACGCAATGTTGCTGTTGTCCTGTTGGCCGGTCTCATTGCTGGAGCCGCCTTTGCGCCCGCGCGCATCCTCGCCCAGGAAGCTCACCCCGCCGCGCCCGTGGCTTCAGAACAGAACGCGCAGGGTCAGGCCGAACACTCCGCTCAGCCGGACCATGCGAAGGACGAAGAAGCCGAGGAACATAACGCCTTTCGGCACACCGCGCTGGTGGCCGCCATCTCCGACGCCATCTTTCGCGACGACGCGCACGCCACCGATCCGGAAAAGGTCGAGTTGCGCGAGAAGCACATTGAAAAGACCGCCCGCGGCTTCGAGTGGATCAATGCCGCAATCCTGTTTCTGGCCGTCCTCATTCCGTTGATGAGGATCTTGCCGCGCGTGATGCGGCAGCGCTCGCAGACCCTCAAGCATAATCTTGACGAAGCGCGCAAAACCACGACCGACGCCAACTCCCGGCTCAGCGCCGTCGAAGCGCAACTCTCTCGCCTCGACGAGGAGATCGACAAAATCCGTTCTCAGGTGGAAGAAGAGACCAGGAACGACGAGGCGCGCATCAAGGCCAGCATCGGGGAGGAGAGCGCGCGCATCGTGGCCGCGGCCGAGCTGGAGATTGCCTCTGCCGCCGCCCAGGCACAGCGCGGGTTGCGCCACTTTGCCGCCGATCTTGCCATCGAGCAGGCCGCGAAGCAGCTCATCCTCACCCCCGAAGCCGACCGCGCCCTGATCTCCGAGTTTGTACGCGAAACGACCGGCAAAGGCGCCAAGGGAGGGCAGAACTAGATGGCAGCCTTCGTTTCCCAATACGCCCGCGCGCTGGCCGACGTGGTCACGCAGGCCAGGCTCGACGCCGCCACCATCGATCGCCAGAGCAACGACTTTCTCGCCGCGTGGGACTCGAGCGTCGAACTTCGCGAGGTATTTGAAAATCCGGCGATCCCTGAAGCGCAGAAGATCGTCGTCCTCGACAGGATCAATGCAAAACTCGGCATGCTGCCGCAGCTGCGCAACTTCATCGCCGTGCTGGTCAAGAACGGCCGCATCGCGCACGTTCATGAAGTTGTCGCCGCGTACCGCACAGAATTGCAGGAGCGCCAGGGGATTCGCCAGGCGGAGATTGTGACCGCCCGCGAGTTGAGCGAACCGGACCGCACCGCGCTGCTGGCCGGGGTAGGCCAGCTTGCCGGCGCAAAGATTCAGGCTACCTTCAGGCTCGACCAGTCGATCCTCGGCGGAACCGTGGTGCGCATCGGCTCCACCGTGTACGACGGCTCGGTACGGGGACGCCTGGAGCGGTTGAGAGAAGAATTGATTGCCGGCTAAAGCTGGCAGTTCACAGTGGTCAGTTTTCAGTTGTCAGTAGCTGGTGAAGGAACAGATTTCAGCACGCAGTTTTTGGTGGTCAGCAGGTAACGCAGCTCGGTTTCCATTCATCCCGGGCGGCAGAGGTTACTGAAAACTGACAACTGAAAACTGAGAACTGCAAGGAACGCACATGGCTCAGATCAAGGCAGACGAGATTACGCAGCTCCTTCGCGAACAGATCGCGAACTACGACTCGAAGGTGCAGGTCGACGAAGTCGGCACCATCACCGCCCTGGGCGACGGCATCGCCCGCCTCCACGGCCTCGACAAGGTCATGGCCGGCGAACTGCTGCTCTTTCCGCACGGCATCTCCGGCCTCGCGCTCTCGCTCGAAGAAGATCACGTGGGCGCCGTGGTGATGGGCGACTACACCGAGCTCAAGGAAGGCCAGGAGGTCAAGCGCACGGGCAAGATTCTCAGCGTGCCCGTGGGCGAAGCCATGATCGGCCGCGTGGTGAACACGCTGGGCATGCCCATCGACGACAAGGGCCCCATCGCCACCACCGAGATGCTGCCGGTCGAGCGCATCGCTCCCGGCATCATTGACCGCCAGGGCGTGCGCGAGCCCATGGCCACCGGACTCAAGGCCATCGACGCCATGATCCCCATCGGCCGCGGCCAGCGCGAACTGATCATCGGCGACCGCCAGACCGGCAAGACCGCCGTGCTGCTCGACACCATCATCAATAACGCCAAGAACGACCTGGTCTGCATCTATTGCGCCATCGGGCAAAAGCGCTCGTCCATCGCGCAGGTGGTGCAGACGCTCACGGAAGCCGGCGCCATGGGCCACACCATCGTGGTGGCAGCTTCGGCCTCCGAGCCCGCGCCCATGCTCTACCTCGCGCCCTACGCCGCAACCGCAATGGGCGAGTACTTCCGCGACAACGGCAAGCACGCCCTGGTGATGTACGACGATCTTTCCAAGCACGCCATGGCGTACCGTGAGATTTCGCTCCTGCTGCGCCGTCCGCCGGGCCGCGAAGCCTATCCCGGCGACGTGTTTTATCTCCACTCGCGGCTGCTCGAGCGCTCATCGAAGATGAGCAAGGAGAAGGGCGGCGGTTCACTCACGGCTCTGCCCGTCATCGAGACCCAGGCCGGCGACGTCTCGGCCTACATCCCCACCAACGTCATCTCCATCACCGACGGACAGATCTTTCTTGAGACTGACCTGTTCAACTCCGGCGTGCGTCCCGCTGTGAACGTCGGCCTGTCGGTATCGCGCGTCGGCTTCTCGGCGGCCATCAAGGCGGTCAAGCAGGTGGGCTCCACCCTCAAGCTCGATCTCGCCCAGTACCGCGAACTGGCGGCATTCGCCCAGTTCGGGTCCGACCTCGATCCCCTCACCCAGAAGCAGCTCAACCGCGGCCAGCGCCTCACCGAACTGCTCAAGCAGCCGCAGTTCCACCCCCTCACCTGGCAGCAGCAGGTCGTGGTGCTGTTCGCCGGCACGCAGGGCTACCTCGACGACTTGAAAGTCACCGACATTCGCGCCTTTGAGGATGGCCTGCACAAGTACTTTGAGAACTCGCAGACCGCGCTGATCAACGATCTTACGCAGAAGAAACAACTCGACGACGATCTGCGCAACCGCCTCCACGCCGCGATGAAGGAGTACAAGGAAAACTTCAAGGCGCAAGCGGCGGAGGCCGTTACGGCGTAACGACCGAACTTCTAGCCTCCAGCTTCCAAGTTTCAGCTGGGACCGCGAGGCGGAAGATGCAAGGAACAGGCTAGTAGCTAGAAGCTAGGAGCTGGCAGCTAAGAACATGGCCAACGTACTCGACCTAAGACGGCGCATACGCAGCGTAAAAAACACGCGCCAGATCACCAAGGCCATGAAGATGGTCTCGGCAGCCAAGCTGCGCCGCGCGCAGGAGCGGGCGCTGGCGGCCCGGCCCTATGCCAAGATGATCTCGAGCGTGCTGCAGTCGCTCACCCGCCGCATCGAAATCTACGATCCTGAAACCGGCAACCTGCGCCATCCGCTTTTCATGACGCGTCCTGAAAAACGCGTGCTGCTCATCGTCGTCAGCGGCGACAAGGGCTTTGCCGGCGCCTTCAACGCCAACATCATGAAGGCCGCGCTGCAGTTCATCGACGCCGGCGGCGGGAAGGAATTCGACGTCGAGGCCATCGGCAAGAAGGGCCGCGACCTCATGCGCCGCCGCTATCCCGCCGCCCAGTTTATCCAGGCTGCCGAGCAGGAAGTTGCGCCGCGCAGCGCGCGAACGGGCCTCATCGAGCTGATGCCCGACATGCCCGGCATGCTGCTCAAGCTCGAAGCCACCCGCGTGTTCGAATTTGCCCAGGGCATCGTCTCCCGCTACGTGCACGAGGAGATCGACGCCGCCTACATCGTTTACAACGAGTTCAAGTCGGTCATCTCCCAGCGCGTCGTGGTCGAAAAGCTGCTTCCGCTGATCGAGATCGGGAGCCAGCAGCTCGCCGGAGTCGTCGAACCGACCGTCGAGGAACGCGAGCGCGCCGGCGAAGCCGCCATCAGCTCGGGCATTCCGCTCGATGCGCCCGACACCGCCCAGGCCGACGAAGAAGCGAAGAAGTTCGGTACCGCCAACGTGGACTATATCTACGAGCAGCCGGCCGAGGAGCTCTTCAACGGTCTGCTCCCGCAGTACATCGCGTCGCTGCTCTACCATGCCATGTCGGAATCGGTCGCCGCCGAGCACGCCGCCCGCATGACGGCCATGGACTCGGCCACCAACAACGCCTCCGAGATGATCGATGCCTACACGCTGCAGATGAACCGCGTGCGCCAGGCCGCCATCACCAAGGAGATCATCGAAATCGTCAGCGGCGCCGCCGCCGTTTAGCGCCGCAGTGATTTGTACTTGGAATTGCAACAAGTTTTGTAACAGGGCACGACTTCAGTCGTGCCGCAACGGGCCCAAATAAGTCTTGGGGCTTTAGCCCCTGCGGCAATCGATAATCCGGCGTTTTTCCCCCAAGCACACGAGGAGGAATGAACCTTGGCGACAAAAGTGCGGTTCGCAATTCCAGAACGAGAGATCGAGCAGACGGGAATAACGTTTAAGCGCACGACTGATGACGGACTGCATGGAGAACTGACTGTCCGTCAGAACGACCTGATCTGGCGCCCCAAGGGTAATGAGTACGTCTTCGAGGTGAGTTGGAAGACGTTCGCAAAATTTGCTGAAGAAGAGGGGAAGCGGAAGCTCCCAAAGACAACCTCAGTCAAGTCAAGAAAGAAATTGAAGAGTCTCGCAGTTTAGCTAAGAAGGCAAACACAATGGCACAAAACATCGGCAAGGTCATCCAGATTTCCGGTCCCGCGGTAGATGTGCAGTTTGAAGAAGCAACCATGCCGCCCATCTACCAGGCGCTGCGCGTCACCAGCGACGGCTTCAACGTGCCCACGCCCATCAGCGTCATCGTCGAAGTCCAGCAGCACCTGGGCGAGGGCCGCGTGCGCACCGTGGCCATGCAGGCCACCGATGGCATGGTGCGCGGCATGAAGGCCATCGACCTCGGCGGTCCCATCAGCATGCCGGTGGGCAAAGAGACGCTGGGCCGCGTCATCAACGTGATCGGCGAGCCGGTCGACGAACTCGGTCCCATCGGCGAAAAATCGCGCATGCCCATCCACCGTCCCGCGCCGCTCTTCGACGAGCAGTCCACCCACGAGGAGATGTTCGAGACCGGCATCAAGGTCATCGACCTCATCCAGCCCTTCCTCAAGGGCGGCAAGATCGGCCTCTTCGGCGGCGCCGGCGTGGGCAAGACCGTCGTCATCATGGAGCTCATCAACAACGTGGCCAAGAACCATGGCGGCTACTCCGTGTTTGGCGGCGTGGGCGAACGCACCCGCGAAGGCAACGACCTGTGGGTCGAAATGACCGAGTCCGGCGTCATCAAGCCGGGCAAGTGGCAGGACTCCAAGTGCGCCCTCGTCTACGGCCAGATGACCGAACCACCCGGAGCGCGACTGCGCGTGGCCCTGAGCGCGCTCACCGTCGCCGAGTACTTCCGCGACGTCGAAGGCTCTGACACGCTGCTCTTCATCGACAACATCTTCCGCTTTACGCAGGCCGGTTCTGAAGTCTCCACGCTGCTGGGCCGCATGCCTTCGGCCGTCGGTTACCAGCCCAACCTGGCCACCGAAATGGGCGAACTGCAGGAGCGCATCACGTCCACCAGCAAGGGCTCGGTCACCTCGGTGCAGGCCGTCTATGTGCCCGCCGACGACCTTACCGACCCCGCGCCGGCTACCACCTTCGCGCACCTCGACGCCACCACCGTGTTGAGCCGTCCGCTGTCGGAACTCGGCATCTACCCGGCCGTCGATCCGCTGGCCTCCACCTCGCGCATCCTCTCCGCCCGCATCGTCGGACAGGAACACTACGACGTGGCCCAGGGCGTGAAGAAGATACTGCAGCGCTACAAGGATCTGCAGGACATCATCGCCATCCTCGGCATCGACGAACTCAGCGAAGAAGACAAGCTCACCGTGGCCCGCGCCCGCAAGGTGCAGAAGTTCCTCTCCCAGCCGTTCCACGTTGCCGAGCAGTTCACCGGCATCGCGGGACGCTACGTCAAGGTCGCCGATACGGTGCGCAGTTTCAAGGAGATCCTCGACGGCAAGCACGACGATGTACCCGAGCAGGCCTTCTACATGCAGGGCGCCATCGAAGAAGTGCTCGCCGCCGCCGAGAAGCTGAAGGCAACCGTCTAAAGCAGTTCACAGTTCGTAGTTCTCTGTTCACAGACCGGCACATTCGATCGTGAATTGATGACTACGAACTACGAACTGAGAACTGAGAACTCAAATGGCAGATTCGACCAATCAATTCCGCGTCCGCCTCGTTAGTCCCGAGCGCATTCTGTTTGACGCCACCGCCGACGCGGTGGAGCTTCCGGCGAAGAACGGCTACATGGAAGTGCTCTACGGGCACGCGCCGCTGCTGGCCGAGCTTGGCGCCGGCGACGTGCGCCTCCACGGCGCCATGGGCGAGCAGGTCGAGCCGGAACAGATCTTCAATGTGAGCTGGGGCTTCGTGGAAGTGCTTCCCGACCGCGTCACGATCCTCGCCAACGACGCGCTCAAGCCGCAGGAAATCGACACCAACCGCGCCCACCAGCAGCTCGATCGCGGCCTCAAGCTCTGGAACGAAGCCGGCGATAGCGAAGAGGCCTACGATCACTCCCTGCAGGTCATCGCCGAGGCCGAAGCCAAGCTGGCCACCGCCGCTGAAAAGCGCTGAACCTCGACAATTCGCTTCCGCTATAGCAAAGCCCCGCTCGCCCGAGCGGGGCTTTGCTGTTGGTGTTTGCTGACGCCGAACTCGCTTACATTGGATCTTCGTGGTTCGAGGCTGCCGGCGCGATCTCTTTGCGAGCCATGCAGGCTTACGGCTTCTTCTTCAGCACCACCACGGTCCCCATCTGGTTCAGCACCATCTCATTTACATTGCCGGTTGCATCCTGCTTGAACTCTACCGTGATGCCCTGGAAATCGGCCAGCGCAAACATCGTTCCCCGCTTCGGGTTCAGCTTGAAGTCGGGCTGGCCGGGCACGCTTACGATGAGCGAGTTTTCGCCGCGAATCGAGACGTGAATGGGCTGTGGCGAGCCCTCAGCGGAATAGTCGCCGATGAACCCGCGCAGCACGGCCGGATCCAGCAACTGGCGGTCAGGCATGCGCGTGAACACGATGTCCTTCACATCCGGCTGCAATGGCATGGTGACACTGGAAATGTCGCCGTTGACGTCGGAGACGAACATCACCTTCATCTTCTCGAATGGATCGAGCGGATCCGCTGGCACCTGGTACACGTCGTAGTGGAAGTGCTCCAGCTTGCGCGTCACCTTGTTGAACTGCATCGTGAAGTGGTCGCCGTCCTGCGCAATCGAAATCGTCCCGTAGCCCGGATGACTGTAATCGCCCACGTACTCCTTCAGGTCGTGCGAGGGGTGAGTGCCGGTTTTCTGCGCGGTGTAGCCCTTGTCTTTGGCCTCCTGCTCGGCCTTTTTGCCGCCGGCCTCCGAGGCCAGCAGGCGCTGGTTCCACGGCGTAGGGCTCAGGCCCAGCAGCCGGTCGAATACGCTCCACGCCACGATGTTGGGCAGGGGGTTGCCGTCAAGGTTGGTCAGCACCACCACGCCGATGCGGTCGGCGGGCAGAAACGCCAGCTCGGCCGAGAAGCCATCGATGTTGCCGCCGTGATCCACCTCCTTGTGACCGCGATAGGTGCTCAGGAAGAACCCCATGCCGTAGCTGCCTTCGCCCATCTCCGCATAGCCGGGGGCGCCGGGGATGGCCATCTGCGGCGTCTGCATCTGGGCCGAATTGTTGGCGCTGAGCAGCTGCTTGCCGTCCACGCTGCCGTGATTCATGTGGAAGAGCAGGTACTTGCTCATGTCGGACACGTTGGAGTTGATTTCGCCGGCCGGCCCCATGGCGCAGCGGTTGGGACACTGCGCGTCGAAGGGGATCTTTTTGAGCTCGGCCTTCTGATCGTGGCCCTTGCGGTAGGGCTGGGCAAAGTCGGCGCTGTTTTGCGTGTCGAGCTCGGAGAAATTGGTGCCCGTCATCCCCAGCGGCTTGAAGATCCGCGCCGTCACCGCATCTTCCCAACTGGTGCCGTTCAACTGGCCCGCAATGTACCCCGCCGTCATGAACATCAGGTTGTTGTACTGGAACGTCGTGCGCAGGGACTTGCTGGGCTCCAGATACTGCAGCCGCTTGAGCAGGTCGTCGCGCGAAAAATCGGAGGAATACCAGACCAGGTCGTGCCGCGGCAGGCCCGAGCGGTGCGTGATCAGGTCGCGGATGGTCATCTGCTCGGTCAGTTCCGGCGTGTACAGCTTGAAGGTGGGCAGATAGTCGCGCACCGGCTTGTCCCAGTCCACTTTGCCCTCGTCCATCTCCATGCCCAGCGTCGAAACCGTGAACGACTTGGTGATGGACCCGATCGCAAACAGCGTCTGCGGCGTCACCGGAAGCTTCCTCTCCATGTCGCGGTAGCCGTATCCCTTGAGCAGGGTGACCTTGCCGTCCTGCACCACGGCCAGCGCCAGGCCGGGAACCTTCCAGTCCTTCATGGCTTGGTTGATGAAGTCGTCCAGGCCGTCCAGCGAGGGCCTGGACGCGGGCGCGGCGGTCTGGGCCGGCGCAGCGTCGGCGCGCGTCAAGTTCAGCTCCATCGCCTGGCCCTGCGACCACGTCCCGTCAATCTCCGTCGCATCCTTGTTCACCGTGCCCTCATACGTCCCGTGCACGGCGTCCACAGTCATGCTCAGCTTCCCGTCCTTCAGCGTGATGGTGGTGACCGGGATCCCATTCGCCCCCTGGTCCACGCTGTCCATGGTGGCTGTGAGCGTGCCGTCCTTGGCAGAGCTGATGTGCAGCACAATGTGCAGCTGCCCCATCAGAACTCCCTTCCAGTCCCCGGCGACAGGCGCCTGGGCGGTCGCCAGCGGTGAGAGAGCCAAAACCAGTGCAAACAGCAGGGCGAGTTTCCCCATCATCGAACGGCGCATGCGTCTCCTCCACACGGAATCTTGCGCTTCGTCCCGCGGGGCGAAGCGCAGATCAGGTCAGTTGGGGTGCTGCACACAAGAGTACGCCAGCGGGATCAGGAAAGTTCTCGCCGGCTTTCTCTCCCCCCTGTGCAACCCCGCCCGCCAACGCCTACAATGCTCAATGACATGGCGAAGCAGACGAAACAGACCGAGGAAACGCTTGAAGTGGCCTGCCCCGACTGTGGGGCGATGCTGAAGATCGA
>Ga0335069_10005293_pt1 | contig 19000 bp, 16 predicted proteins | sample Lox_Sample_11_FD_206714 | JGI IMG/M metagenome (GOLD analysis project Ga0335069, IMG submission 206714) | Soil microbial communities from Loxahatchee National Wildlife Refuge, Florida, United States - Lox_Sample_1.1 | ecosystem: Environmental > Terrestrial > Soil > Wetlands | place: USA... | reverse complement strand
TACTGGCAGGGTGTTGTCATGGAATACAAAGGTTCCGCCCCGGCTCAGAAACCACCAGTCAACATTCGCAGTCGATCCGTCACTATAGCTCTGAAACCATCCGACGTTGTTGTAAATCTCCATCGTCCGCACTCCGGTAACAGAGGTATCTGCTCCGTGGCTACCAAATGCCGTGTTATCCACGAAGTTATAGCGGACAACCATACGGGCATTGTCGTCTGCATCGGTGAAATCGGTATTGTAGGCATGGACATCGTTGGTCTCGAAATAGAGCGCCTTGTTCCCTCCAGTGTCAGCGCTGCCCCAATAAGAGACTGTAGACCACGAACTCCCGATTCTGGCTCCGGAAGCATCCTTTATACGAATGGCCGAGTCCTGCGTAGCCCCAAACGGGGAAGCCACGAAGGAGTTGTTCCACACTACCCCACGGTTGGTATCTCCATCAATTGTCTCCCCGGTTAGCTCACGCTCGAAGAAGTTGTCGTGTACCAGAAGAGGCTGGCCACCGGAAGTGTAGTTGAAGAAGACAATGTTAGCGTCCGCCGCCACCCCGGAACAACGCGGATCAACATTGTTCCCGACGAAGAATCCGCTCAGTGAAGTATTGAATGACGTGTCCTCGGTGAGCGAGAACATGCTCCCGCTGCTCAGGTTGTTGCAGAGGATCGTGCTCGGGATGGTGGTTATCATCCATCGCTTGCAATTGCTGTTCATTCCGTTATGGTCGGTCTGGCCGCAGGTTCCTCCCCAACTTGTGATGTTCATGGTGAGGACGCCGCCTGAGTAACTCGTCACGGTTCCCTGCATGAAATTACCAACCCAGCCGTCCTCCAAGATCCGCAGTGTTGTTCCGGCTGTGAAAGTGGGCAGCGTTCCAGCAGCATTACTCGACTGGACGTTATTGAACGTCTTGGTTCCGGTGCCGAGAGTCTCAGCCGTGGTTTCGAGGTCCATCGCAATGACGCGGCCCCCTCCAGCGCCAACCAGATTGATGCCTTTGCCCGAGACTGTCACGCCGGAAGTCCAGGTGCAAGTCCCTGATGGTACATGAACAGTCTCGCCTTCCGTGGCGGAGTTGATCGCCGCCTGAACGTCCGATGTGTTGCAGGAGGCTGCATTCTGAGCGTTTGCTTGAGACAGAGTGATCAAGATCACTCCAAAGAACGTGAGGCTAAGAAGCTTCATCATTGTAAGAATCCCCTCCGCGACGCCAACCGCGTCGCAAACTCCTTAATTTACAGTAGTTTACATCGTGGGACAAGTTATACTGGGATGGTTGAGACAACAAAATGCTCGTCTCCTCCATCCCCTCCGTAAGGTTCAAAACAATTTAGCGCAGAATGCAGGCTTGGGTAAAGTGCAATGATCACGTCATATTACTGAAGTGTGAACTATGGATAAAGATTATCACAGTTGTAGATCGATGACTTGCGATTCACAGCCAAAACTGATTCTGGGAAGGAACAGATCGTGAGGCCACTCGTATCCATTCTCATTCCTGCATATAACGCCAAATTGTGGATTGCCGAGGCGATCCAATCCGCGCTCGCGCAGACCTGGCCTCACAGAGAGATCATCGTTGTCAACGATGGATCGAAGGACAGGACGGCTGAAATAGCCAGGTCGTTTGTCCCAAAGATCAAGCTCATTTCGACGGAGAATCGGGGCTTGTCGGCAGCAGTGAATCTTGCATACCGGCATTCACACGGGGACTACATTCAAGAACTCGACGCGGACGACCTGCTGCTACCCGACAAGATTGAATGCCAGCTCGGAGCACTGCGTGAGGGTGACAGTAAACGGATTCTCCTCTCCTCGCCGTGGGCACCGTTTTACCATCGAGCGCACACGGCACGATTTGTCAAGAACTCCTTCTGGGAGGATTTGACTCCGGTGGAATGGCTGCTGCGAAAGATGAGCGAAGGCACGCACATGCAAAATGCAACCTGGCTGGTCAGTCGGGAGCTAGCTGAGGCCGCCGGACCATGGGATGAAACTCTTGAATACGATCAGGATGGGGAGTACTTCACTCGTGTATTGGCAGCATCTGAAGGGACGCGGTTCGTAGCCGGTACCGGCATACTCTATCGCATTACCGGACCAAGTCGAATCAGCTTTATTGGCAACTCCAATGTTAAAAGGGAGTCGTTGTACCGTTCGATGATGACGCACATGCAATATCTGCGCTCTTTGGAGGAGAGCGAACGTGTCCGCAAAGCGTGCGTAGCCTATATGCAGATCTGGTACGGGGTCTTCTATCCGAGCAGGATGGACATTGCGGAGGAAATGCAACGGCTCGCTGCCGAGCTCGGAGGAGAGCTGCAGGTACCAGCCCTGCGATGTAAATACGCTTGGATAGAGCCGATTTTGGGGCGGGATGCCGCGCAACGCATTCAGTCTAGACTTCCGCAGATCAAGGCTGCGTGCATCAGGAATCTGGATAAGGCAATGTACAAACTAGAGGCTATGCGAACCAAATGAAATCACGTTGGACGATCTGCCTTAACAACTCAGCTTAAGGATTTTTGGGCCCACCATCTGTATGCGACGATACTCTGGGAAAATCCAACTGCGTACAGCGGCCCGTCCAGGCCCGTCCAGGATTGAAAAAATTGATCCCATCTAATGTGCAACACAGCATTTCCATTTCCCTCCTCACGGGAGGCAGCGACAGGCCCTACGTCTTCGGTCTGGCCACTTCATTGATCCTGCAGGGATTGACTCTCGACCTAATTGGTAGTGATGAACTGGACTTACTGGAATTCCGGCGTGAATCCAAAATCACTTTCCTGAACTTGCGGGGCAGTTCTGATCCCAACGCGAGCCCCCTTGCGAAGACGGCTCGCATCTTACGCTATTATGCAAAACTCTTTCTATATGCCGCCACGGCAAAGCCTCCGATATTCCACATCTTATGGAATAACAGATTTGAAATCTTTGATCGGACTATTCTGATGTTCTACTACAGATTCCTCCGGAAGAAGGTCGTTCTCACTGTACACAATGTGAATGCGAGAAGACGAGATCGAAGCGACACCTTCCTCAACCGGGTTACCTTACGAATCCAATATCACTCCGCGAACCATGTTTTCGTTCACACTGAGAGGATGAAGACAGAGTTGGTGAAGGAGTTCGGTGTGCGCGCAGCACACATTACCGTCATACCCTTTGGTATCAACAATTCCCTCCCGAACACGACGCTCACGCCATGCGAAGCAAAGCAAAAATTCGGACTCAGTAATAAAAAGAAAGCCATCCTCTTCTTTGGAAGGATTACGCCATACAAGGGTCTCGACTATCTCATAGCCGCATTCCGAGACCTGTTGAAGAGGCACAATGAGTATTGCCTGATCATCGCCGGAAGAGTTGATCGGTGTGAAGCGTACTGGAAAGCACTGCATACACAAATCGATGCCGAGGTTCGAAATGGCAACGTATTGATAAAAGACAGCTTTGTTCCGGATGACGAGGCTGAGGTCTATTTCAAAGCAGCGGATGTTCTTGTCTTGCCGTACCGTGATATCTACCAGAGCGGCGTCCTTTTCACTGGACAGCACTTCGGCATTCCCATTATTGCGGCCGATGTGGGCTCGTTCGGTGAAGACATCGTTGAGGGTAGAACAGGATTCCTGTTCCGGCCAGGAGATGCGAACAATCTGGCGACTACCATTGAGCGGTACTTCCAAAGCGATCTCTATGGCGAGCTAAGCAAGAGGCGAGAGGACATACATGCGCATGCGGCAAAGCTCCATTCTTGGGATACAGTTGCGAGGATGACGAAGGATGTGTACTCGAACCTGATGCAACAGGCCTCCCAAACGGAAATCGGAACGAGCTCGCCGGACACTCTGGTGGCTACAAGAGCCAATGAACGTGAGTGCGGATTCGATGAAATCGCGATTACTAATCGGAACCATCACTAACGAACAGTCTCGATCTCGGAAATGACGGTATGGCCTCAACACAACCAGCTCTGAATACTTTCAGTATTGATCATCTGCAGGCAGATCTAAAAGGACGTTCAGTGCGCGGCGGGTTGCTCACGCTCACTTCGCAGGGCGCGCAATTCGCGTTGCAATCGGTTTCGACCGTGGTGCTCGCGCATATGTTAACCCCTGCGGATTTCGGGCTGGTCGCAATGGTTACGGCCATCACTGGTTTAGGCCAAGCATTCGCCGACCTCGGATTGTCTGAAGCAACGATCCAACATCCGGAGATCAACCACGACCAGGTGAGCAAACTCTTTTGGGTGAACGTGGCAATTGGGTTAAGTCTGACGATCATTACTGCGTCAATGGCTCCGTTCCTTGCTTGGTTCTATCATGAGCGGCGGTTGAAGGCGATCACGTATGTCTTATCTCTCACTTTCCTCATCGGGGGCCTGCGGGTACAGCATGATGCGCTGCTTCGGCGCAACATGCAGTTCCTTGCCCTGGCCGTGCGCGATATCATCGCATACGGCCTCGCTGTACCTACTGCCATTGTTCTGGCCTGGAGGGGGGCGGGATACTGGGCAATCGTAGCTCTGCCTCTGACGCTCAACATGACCCAGATGACACTCTCATGGGTGATGGCCCGCTGGATGCCAGGCCTGCCTCGACGTAACGCGCGAGTTCGTCCCTTAATTACATTCGGCGGCGGCGTGGCGGCTTCCTATCTCACGTTCAATTTCACTCGTAGCGCCGACAGTATTCTGATCGGATGGTATTGGGGTGCCGGACGGCTGGGACTCTATTCGAGAGCAATGAATCTGTTGTTGCTGCCAGTGCGCCAGCTTGGCACGCCGGCCCGGAGTGTTGCGGTTCCGGCCTTCAGCAGACTTCAGAACGACCCAGACCGCTTGGCGCGGTTTTATCTGCGGACAGCGAACCTTATCATGTGGATCACTGCTCCGATCTTTGGTTTCCTTTTCGTAAGCGCGACTCCTGTGATTGTTCTCGCGTTAGGGCGCCAATGGCGGGCTGCGGGACCGGTTTTTCAGATCCTCGCCATATTTGCATTGGGGCAATTGCTCTATGAGTCGGCGGTGTGGCTCCTCGTAAGCCGCGGGCATTCCCGGCGGCTCCTGAAACTGACGCTGATCATGTGCCCCATTACGGTCTGCAGCTACGCGATCGGTCTTCCCTTTGGGATAAAAGGCGTGGCCCTGTCTGGGGCCTTGGGGATGTTACTGGCTTTTCCATGGATACTAAGTTATAGCTTTCGCGGCACCAAACTGACGCTGGTACAATTCGGACGTGAGCTTGTATATCCCGTTCTTACTTGCCTGGTTGGTGTCGCGACGGGCGAACTGGCAATTCATGCGGTTGGCCGAATGTCGAACGTCTCTCAAATCCTAATCGCCGGCGTGGCTTTCGCCTTAGGGTGTTCGTTCACACTCATCTCCGAGCCGGTGCGCAAGGAGTTGAGGCAATTGAAGGATCTATTGCGAAGCTCTCGCGCCATTTCATCGGAGCAGTTGGTCGAGAATTTCGACCGAGCTTAGGTTCCTAATTCAGAATCTAAACAGGTCGCCGTGCGAATGATCTAGCACCGAGATTCATGTGGGTTCAGCGGGACACTAATTCCTGGATGCCTCAACCCGACGGAGAAGAAATCAACCTCTAAGCCCATTGTTATCCAGGTCTTGAATAATGCGAAGGAGTGAGCCTGGCAATGCCTGCCGACACTGAAGGTACGATCTATTCGAGCGAGTTCTTTGCGGGGCAAGCTGCCGGATCAGCTCGTTCGGCAGCCGTAGTCGTCCCGCTTGTGCTGTCTCTTTCACCGGTCAGGAGCGTCATCGACGTAGGTTGTGGTGTCGGTCCATGGGCGGCTGAGTTTCTGGCCAATGGTGTTTTGGACGTCTGGGGTGTCGACGGGGATTACGTTGACCCTTCCCAGCTACGGGTTCCACTCGAGCGGTTTTTGGCGCGCGATCTGACGAAATCGCTCATCTTTGACCGCACCTTCGACCTTGCGGTCTGTCTGGAAGTTGCCGAACACCTTCCGTCATCGAGGGCTGCCGGTTTAGTAAGTGATTTGACCTCCATGGCGCCGTGGATACTGTTTTCCGCGGCCATTCCGGGGCCGACTGGAACTGGCCACATAAATTCACAGTATTTGCCTTACTGGGTGGAACTCTTTCAGGCGCACGGATACGGGGCAATAGACCCAATTCGGCCGAGCATTTGGGGTAACGATTCCGTTGAGTGGTTCTACCAGCAAGACGCGGTCATGTTCGTCGCGCCAGGTCATCCCTTGCGGGCCAGGCGCTTCCCAAAGCCCCAAACACTCGTACATCAGGAACTGTATGAGCAGGTACTTCACAGGAAGCCGTCGCTTGGAATGCTAATCAGGAGCTTTCCTGGGGCGGTAGGTCGTTCGATCCGTTATCATCTGGGTTGGCGATGAAAAATGAGCGTTAGCAGCTGAAAGCAACCAGACTTTGGACCAGCGGATTTGGGCCGCCGGTGGACAATCTGATTCCCCCAAAACAATCACTATGCCGTTAACGCACGACGAACTGTGACATGCCTAAGAAAAACAGAGCATTTGTAACCGGAACCGATGGATTCATCGGATCGCACCTTGCCAAATTCCTTCAGGCAAAAGGATGGTTCGTCGTTGGCAGCTACCTCACGGAAGTCCGCAGTGACCTTAAGGCAGACTCAGTGATGCATCTTGTGCAATGCGATTTGCGCAACGGCCAGCGTCTATCGCACCTGCTGAGGGAATACCAGCCAACGCACATATTCCATCTTGGGGCTCAGAGTCTTCCCACGCTTTCCTGGGCTGATCCGGTGCGCACCTTCGAATCAAATATCATGGGGTCGCTTTATCTGTTTGAAGCTATGCGCCAGATGGAAAAGCGTCCGGTGGTGGTCTCAGCTTGTTCGAGCGCGGAATATGGGCACGTTCCACCATCTGCGATCCCGGTCAAGGAGGATCAGCCTTTCCATCCGCTTCATCCCTATGGCATCAGCAAGGTCTGTCTCGACCTCCTGGCAAGGCAGTATTTCCTCGACTACGGTATTCCGGCAGTCAATCTGCGGCTATTTAACACAACAGGGCCAGGCAAAACGGACGATGCTCCATCAGACTTTGTGCGCCAGCTGGTTCAGATCAAGAAGGGGAAACAGGCGCCGGTCATGGAAGTAGGTAACCTTAAGCCGCGCCGAGCGTTCCTCGATGTGCGGGACACAGTGAACAGTTTCTATCTCGCTGCGTTAAAGGGAAAGCGTGGAGAATCCTATAACATCTGCGCTACATCAACCCACGAGGTTGAGAAGATGCTGCGTATGGCCATCCGCCTGGCAGAAGTAAAAGTGAAGATCAGCCCCGTTCCTCGGCTGATGCGGCCTTCTGACGAGAAGATCATTTTCGGGAGCACTTTGAAATTCCGTCGGGACACTGGCTGGAGACCAGTGTTCTCTATCGAAGACACTCTGAAATCGATGTTGGAATACTGGGAAGCGCGGCTTTAGAAATCGTGGCCTTTACTGGGAATGATTTGTTTTCCTTGCGCAATAAGACCTACCTGATTACCGGAGGGACTCGGGGAATCGGTCGGGCGATTTCGCTTCGGTTTGCACGCGCAGGAGCGACGGTATTCGCGAATTATCTTCGCAACGAGACAGCCGCGAAGCAGTTGGAGGAAATTGCGGCAGGCGAAAGTCTGGGAATTGTTCTCTGCCGTGCCGACTTGACCACCGAGCGCGGTTTGGAGCAGGTGAAAAGCCTGATCGAAGCGCAGAGTCCCCATTTGGGCGGGCTGATCCATTGTGCGGCAACAGGGGTTCACCGAGCTTTCGAAGATCTTACCGAGCGCCACTTCGACTGGACCTTCAATCTAAACGTAAGGGTCTTCTTCAAACTGGTCAAGTTGCTGCTGGAACGCTTTTCACAAGGTTCGAGCCTTCTGGCAGTGAGTTCCTGGGGAGCGCAGCGAGCCTTGCCTTATTATTCGCTCGTAGGGTCGTCCAAAGGGGCATTGGAAGCACTGACCCGGCATCTTGCCGTGGATCTGGCTCCAAGAGGGATTCGTGCCAATCTTCTGACAGCGGGCGTAGTTCAAACCGACTCCTGGAAAGTGATCCCGGATAGTACGGAGCGCATTGCAGAGAATTTACGGCGCACCCCGCTGGGACGCCTGGTCACCGTCGATGAGATCGCGTCGGCCGCACAGTTTCTTTGCTCCGACGCAGCCTCAGGTGTCGTGGGTCAGACCCTGGTCATCGATGGCGGCATTGGAGTCGTCGCTTAGCGCGAGAACCTGAGAACCAGCTGATTGGCATGCGAAGACACATCTCTAGACGCGCCAACCGCTCGATTGGGTACTCCTTCTTCCGCAAAAAAATGCGGACGATGTATGAAAGGTCAGACGATGAACTCGGACGACGTTTTGACAAAGACTCGCCAGGCATTTGTAGCTTCCTTTGAGATCGACCCGCGGCTGGTGACCATGGAAACAACTGCAAGTGACATTCCTGGCTGGGATTCTGTCGGGCACTTGTCGCTCGCCAGCAATCTGGAACAAGAGTTCGAGATCAGCCTCGATGTAGACGAACTGATCGAAATGGAAGACGTTCGCGCGATCGTACGGATCGTAACAACGAAGCTTGGGAAAACCGCCTAAGTGACAAACTCATCAAATTGGAATTTTGCCGGACGCCTGGTTGCACGTCTCGGACCGAATTCGCAGTTAATTGATGCAGCGACACGGCGGACTCTCGCTGCAGCGGATCTACAGCGATCGATTGCCGGGTTCGGAGCGTCACTGCTGTCCAGCGGCCTGAAGCAAGGCGATCACGTGCTCCTCGGCTGCAATTTGTCTGTCTCCGGCGCCGTGGCGTATTTAGGAACGATGTACGCTGGGCTGGTTGCCGTACCTGTGGATGAGCGAACGCTCGCGACCTCAGCCGGCAAATTGATCACGGCAACCGGAGCCAGAGCCGTCTGGACTGAGACGGGCTGCGTATCAGACTGTGACGGCGTAATTGACTTGCAAGGTGATCTGGCGAATGCGAGCAGTTTGATTGCGCCGCCGGCCAGCTGCGAACCCTGTGATCTGGCTGCGCTGATGGCTACTTCGGGATCGACGGGGATTCCCCGATTTGTGATGGTGAGCCACGAAAATCTGATCGCCAACACGGAGGCCGTTATACGCAGCCAGCACCTGGGAGCGGATGAGAGAGCGATGTTGGTTCTCCCCCTCAGCTATTGCTTTGGCGCAAGTTTGCTGCATTCGCACCTTTACAAGGGCGGCAGTGTTGTTTTGGACCGGCGATTCATGTTTCCGGATAAGGTACTTCGATCCGTGGCTGAATTTGCCTGCACTACCTTTGCTGGCGTACCAACTGTCTATAACGTGCTTCTCCGGCGGTCAAACCTCCGAAAGATGGATTTTCCCAACTTGAGGCGCTTTCTCCAGGCGGGAGGAGCCTTAGCGTCCGAGAGAATCGATGAAATGCGGGCGACCTTTCCCGGCGTTGGATTCTATGTAATGTACGGACAGACGGAAGCCACGGCGCGGATATCATGCCTGGCGCCAAACAGTTGGGAAAAGAAACACGGAAGTGTTGGTCGCCCCCTCGACAATTTGACGGTTTCAATCGTAGACGAGGAAGGCAACGCATTGGGACCGGAAGAAATCGGTGAGCTTCTGGTCAAGGGGCCATCCATTTGCGGCGGATACTGGAATGATCCGGAGGAAAGCAGCCGAGTATTCGGCAATGGCTGGCTGCATACCGGCGATCTAGCCAGGCAGGATCCGGATGGCTATCTGTGGATCGAAGGCCGTAAAGGTGCCTTTCTCAAAGTTCGGGGAACTCGGGTCAGTCTTGCGGAGATAGAGGGAAGGGTGGCCGCTCTGCCAGGGGTCTTCGAGTGCGGCGCCTGCGCTACCGATCATCATGAAGCCGGAGATGCGCTGATGCTAATGGTGGTAGCCGAACCGGAGGCGCGAATCGATGCAGAAGAGATCCGTCGCAGTCTTCCGGCACATTGGACCGTTGACTCGATCCGCCTGGTGTCGGAATTGCCCAAGACCGCGACAGGAAAACTCGTTCGCTCCAGCCTTTTGGACTGGGCAAGGAATGGTCATGCCGCAATTGGATGACAAGATCGACCGCATGCTGGCCATGCCGGTTTATGCCCAGACTCCGGAGGTAAGGGAGACCGGACTTCTGGAATTGCTGAAAGAGGGGCTGGAATATGCGTGCGTGCGGCACTCGGGCTATAGGAGTTACGTCGAGCACTGGCCGGAGAATTATCAAGGCGCCGGGCGGGTCTGCGATCTACCATACCTGCCAGTGAGTATGCTCAAGGCAAATCCCCCTATATCTCTGGTGGGTGCCGATGAAGTGCGGAGGACCGTAACTTCGAGCGCGACGACATCTCAGTTGCCAAGCCGCATTGTGCTTGACGCACCTACATCCCGGCGCATGACCAAAGGTACGGTCATCATAGCCCGGGATTTCATCGGAGCCTCGCGGCGCCCTTATCTGGTCATCGACACGCCTGATCTCAAAGCCAGCGGTGAATCAATGGGCGCTCGCGCGGCAGCCATTCAGGGCTTGCAGCCGTTCGCCACGGAGACAACGTATTGTCTTTGTTGCGATGAACACGGCGAACTGGCCTTGGAACTGGAAAGGCTGATGGAGTTTGCTCACCGGAACAAGGATACCGAGATCCTGATTTACGGGTTCACCTATATCTTGTGGAATCATCTGGTGAAACCCATGCAAGCGGTCGGCTGCTCCCTAAATCTCAAGAACGCCCGGATCATGCACAGTGGCGGCTGGAAGCGCCTGCAGGACCAGGCAGTGGAGAAGGGATTATTCAACGAGCAACTGGCTGCCGTTGTGGGATGTGATGCAGGCCAGATTATCGACTTCTACGGCATGGTGGAGAGCGTCGGCGTTATCTTTCCTGATTGTCAGTTCGGCAACAAACATGCGCCCGCGTTCGGCGAGGTGATCGTGCGGGATCCATTGACACTGGAACCGGTAGCCGCCGGCGAGCATGGCATTGTGCAGGTATGCAGTGTCCTGCCAACCAGTTTCCCCGGGAACATGCTGCTCACCGAAGATATGGCTCAGGTCGTGGCCTATGACGGTTGTGCGTGTGGCCGGCGCGGTATAAGTTTCCGTTTCGCAGGCAGGGTGCCGCGGTCCGAAATAAGGGGCTGTGGCAATATAGAGGTCAAGCGGTCGGCGGTGAATTGAGTGATGCAAGCCTCGACCATTCAGTTTCAGATGGATGTGAGCTCGCCCGCCCAGATCTCCGAAGCGGCAGCGAGATTGCGACGAGCCGTTCAGGATTTGGATGTCACACCCGATGAGGTCCTGACAATCTTTGACCGTTGGGCCAAAAGGCTCGACGCGCCTGAGCTGAATGAGATACCCGGAATCGTCTTTCTCCGGATGTGGTTGAGGAGGGGAACTCTCGAGCCCATCATCGAACGAGAACTTGGCCCCAATAGTCTGAATAGTGGTTGGAACAAAGGCGGGTGCGCAGAGTGCCGAGCATATCCCTTGGGTGTTATCGGCCACTGGCCCGCCGCGAACGTAGAAATCCAACCCATTCTCTCGATGACATGCGCACTTTTAGGAGGCAATGCGGCGCTGGTACGCATTCCTCGTAATCTTCATCAGTTGACGCAAGTTCTGGTGGAAGGGCTCGTCGACAGCGATCCAGATGAGATTCTTGCGTCACGCATCTTCTTGGTGGCCTTTCCTCACGACCGGCGGGATCTTCACGAGGCGATGGCGCAGGTGGTTGACGGAGCCATGATCTGGGGCGGGCGCGAGGCTGTTTTACAGGTTCGAGCATTGCCCTTTCCACACTGGACCCGGCTGGCGGTCTTCGGACCAAGATTGTCGGTGGCGGCGATGGATGCCGGGACATGGACTAACAAGGATGTGTGCGAAACCTGGTGCCGGCGTCTTGCTCGGGACGTTTGGCAATTCGACCAGCAAGCTTGTTCGTCTCCTCAAGTTCTATTTCTCGAAAAGGATGCATCCCAATCGATCGCGGAGTTTGTCCGGTTTCTCGAACGAGCTTTTAGGGAAGAGAACCGCGCCCATCCGCGGAGAGGTATTTCTGCCAGTTTGACTACAGCCATTGCACATGCCCGTGCGTCATGGCTTTTTGAGGATGCTGCTCACACGGCTGTCTTTCCCAAGAGCCCGGATTGGACCTTGCTGTTCGGTTCAGGGGCGGATATCCCTCAACCGACGCAAGGGAGAACCTTAACCGTGCTCGAAGTGGGAAGCCTGCTCGATGCGATCGAGAAGTTCGATGGCAATGTGCAGACCCTGGGCTTAGGCGTGTCGGAACTGGAAAAAGAACGACTGATTACTGAACTGGCGGCAAAACGAGGTGTGGACCGTATTGTCAAGCTAGGCCATATGCACACTTTTGTGCCCCCGTGGGACGGGGTCGACTTGATCCGGCCAATGGTTCGTATGGTTCGTCACGTTCACTCCCTCGAGTCAGCACAACAGTGATCCAATCAGCCGAGCACATCATGAGAGATGCGATAGCGTTTCTGAATAGTCTCGATGTAAAGGCTAGGATGTTTGCACCATCGGCACGGGCAACCTTTGACGCAAACAGAGAACTATGCGCGTGGTTGCTGGACCCGCTTGCCCGGTGGACCAACGCGGCGTACGGCGATCGCGCGTTTGATGATGCGGCGATAGGCTACGCGAAATTCTGCATGGGTGTCTGGAAATCCCAGCAGCTTTACGAAAAACAGGGCCATTATACTCCCGAGTCTCTACCGGAACTCATCTCCGAAGTCTACGAGGATGAAGGCTACATGGTTCCCTATATGTGGGCCGCCATCCTCATCTACCCCTTCTGGCCTTCGATGGTGAATCACATCGCTCTATATAGGGACGAGTTTCTCCACAAGGTTCCCAACGGCGGCAGGATTCTTGAAGTGGCGTCGGGGCACGGAGTCATGGGTCTTCTGGCCGCTGAAACGCGGCCTGACATTGAGGTAAGAGGGTTCGACATCAGCCCGCCGGCAGTGGCTGTTTCGGATCGTTTGCTCGGCATCTCCGGACATCGCCATCGCGTGAGTTTTGCAGTAAAGGACGTGCTTGATTTAGAAGCTTCCGGAGAACCAGGAACTTACCAAGGCATTATCGCAGCCATGCTGGCTGAGCATTTGCAGGATCCCCGGCCGCTGTTTGCCATACTGGCCCACCATCTGGCCGACGACGGTTTGGTGTTTTTCAGTACCGCGCTCGAGTCGGCCCAGCGTGACCACACGTTTGAATTTCATCACGAAAGTGACCCCATCAAAATGGCCGAGGACGTTGGCCTCCGCGTGACACGGTTGGTGTGCGACGCTGGCACTCCCGTTAGTGGCGGTCGCTTCCTTCCCCGCGCTCTGGGCATGATCTTACGCAAACGTTGAGGACTATCTCGGGGCTTCAAGTCCTCTCATGTAAGGTCGTTTCCGTCCCGGTGAGCCGGCAATTCTTATGACTATGACGTTTGAGGAAGTAAGAGCGCACCTGAAACAGCGGTTCCCATTTCTCATGGTCGACCGGGTACTCGAGCTCGAAGCTGGGAAACGGATCAAGACACTCAAAAACGTTACAGGCAATGAGATTCAGTTTCTCGGGCATTTTCCTGATTATGCAATCATGCCCGGCACATCGATCATCGAGGCAATAGGTCAAAGTGCCTCCATCCTTTTCAGTTACACGACCAAGACGGGCATCAAGCCCGGAGAGCTTTTGGCTCTGGCAGCAGTCAACGACATGCGTTTCTTGCAACCTGTGCTGCCGGGCGACACGATGATCATCGACGTTAGCATCTTGAAGATGACACCCGCCGCTTCTCTTATCCAAGGAGTATGCCGGGTCCACGACGTAGAAGTTGCTCGAGGCAAGCTGACCGTGGCAAGAATAGCCCTTCACAAGAAGCCTTTCGATAACAATGACCGTACCCTCAGCGTATAGATCAACCGCGATTAATCAGTAAGTTAATGGATCAAAGGATCGGGAAACGCAGAAACGTCGAGTTTCAATCAGTGACCCGCCTTCTCCGTGGCTGTTTGAATCGGGGACTGCATCTATTGGCTCGCGTTGTACCCGGAGGGTATACAGTGCGGCCACTGATCCACCGCCTGCGGGGTGTCAAAATTGAGAGCAATGTATGGATCGGAGACGATGTTTACATCGACGGAGCTCATCCTGAAGCGGTCGAAATTCGCGAAGGTGCGGCGATTGCGATGCGCAGCACGATCATCGGGCACACCATGGGTACCGGGCGAGTCGTAATTGGAAAGAGAGCCGCTGTTTGCGCAGGCTGTACAATCGTCTGCTCCTCTGGCAAAACGCTTACCATCGGAGAGGGCGCAGTGGTGTCAGCCGGATCGACAGTATCGAACGATATCCCGGCGCACACACTTTGTGGCCCACCGCGAATTCAGATCTACGGCACAGTGGAAACCCCACTTCGCGGGGCAGCCACACTTGAAGAATTCAGGCGAGGATTGAAGCCGCTAAGGAGACACCAAGAAGTGCTCACGCCAAATCGGGAACGACTGTAGAGGCCTCGCATTCTTGTTTGGGCGCTTGGCGAGTCTACATAATTATCGCCCTGCATTGCTTCAATTCCTCAAAGATATTGCAGGGCTCACAGAGAGTGCCCTTTCTCCCAAATGTTTGTGGCATTGAGAGGCAACGGTAATGATCATAACCAGCACGCCATTGCGAATTTCCTTTTTCGGCGGGGGAACTGACTATCCTCTGTGGTACCGTGAACACGGGGGATCTGTTCTTTCAACGACAATCAACAAATCCTGCTATATAAGTTGCCGGCACCTTCCGCCCTTCTTCGAATATCACAGTCGTATTTCCTATTCAAAAGTGGAGAATGTAGCGAAGAATGATGCGATTGAGCATCCGTCTGTACGAGCTTGCCTGCAATTTCTCAATATTGCCGAGGGGGTCGAGGTACATCACGTAGCCGATCTACCCGCGCGGACGGGACTCGGTACCAGCTCGGCATTCACGGTTGGGCTTCTGCTCGCTCTCTATGCGCTGAAAAATCAGATGCGCGATAAGCACTCCCTCGCCAAGGAAGCGATCCATGTTGAGCAGGATCTCCTTCAGGAGGCGGTGGGAGCACAGGATCAGGTGAGTGCCGCCTATGGGGGTTTAAACCGCATCGATTTCGGCAGAGATGGCACGATCGACGTAAAGCGAATTGCGTACTCTCTGAGCCGGATTTCCGAGCTTGAAAGCCATTTGGCGCTTTATTTCACCGGATTCTCTCGAACTGCTTCGGAAATAGCCCAGGAACAGCTGAGGGTCACTCCGCACAAGAAGCGCGAATTGGAAGCGATGCTCGAGTTAGTGGATGAAGCTGAAGCGATCCTTGCAGACCCAAACAGGCCCCTTTCGGAATTCGGGAAGTTGCTGCACACGAGCTGGCAGATAAAGCGATCGCTCACGCAGAAAATCTCGAACAGCAATATCGACGAAATCTATGAGGCGGGACTCAGCGCTGGTGCGATAGGGGGCAAGCTGCTTGGTGCAGGCGGGGGCGGGTTTATGTTGTTTTACGTGAATCCTGAGCGCCGCGAGGAACTCCGAGCAAGATTAAACAGGCTTCTTTGCGTTCCATTTTCCTTTTCATCGCGCGGCAGCCACGTAATTGTGTACGAGCCTGAAGAGCAGTATGAGGAAGCTCTCGCCAACCATCGGGATTCGATTTACGGGTGCGAGACGCCGAGTACAAGCGGACTGAACCCCAACCGCATGGCGGCGCTCCACAACTGATTTGTGGCAGGCTGCATATGAGGTGGAATGATGAACAAGTGCCCTTATGTTCTGATCACTCCGGCTAGAAACGAAGAAGCGTTCATCGAAAAGACCATCGAATCTATGATCAAGCAGACGGTTCTCCCGGAGCGCTGGGTCATTGTGAACGATGGCTCTACCGACACGACTTCCGAAAAGGTCCGTCCCTATTTGGCGTACCATCCATGGATAACGTTAGTTGATCTTCCCGTTCGCAAAGAGCGTCACTTCGCAGCCAAAGTGAACGCATTCAATGCTGGCCGAGAGAAGGTACGAGGTCTGGAATACGTCGTAATCGGTAATCTGGACGCCGACGTTTCGCTCGATCCCGACCATTTCGAATTTTTAATGGATCAGTTTGTCAAGGACCCAGAACTCGGCGTCGCCGGGACAATCTTTCGAGAGGACGGTTATTGCTCGGGAACCGATAGTTTTGAGGGGCATACATATGTCTCTGGCCAGTGTCAAATGTTCCGCCGTCAATGTTTTGACGAGATCGGCGGCTATAAGCCAAATAAGGCCGGAGGCATCGACTGGATGGCCGTCACGCATGCGCGGATGATCGGATGGAAAACACGTTCGTTTCGGGAAAAGTCGTTCTTTCATCACCGCAAGCTTGGCACAGCAGAACGTGGCCGGTTAGCATCAAGCTTTTCGTACGGCGAGAAGGACTACTATCTCGGAGGACATCCTCTGTGGGAGATGTTTCGTGTCGCCTACCGGATGACAAAACGCCCTTACCTGATTGATGGCGTCGCGCTGGGCCTGGGATACTTCTGGGCCTTGCTATGCCGCCAGAAGCGTCCAGTCTCTAACGAACTGATGCGCTTCCACCGCAAGGAACAGATGCAAAAACTTCTCGCCGTTCTTGCCTCGATGCTTAGATCTGGTCGCGTTGACAGTTTTCAGCCTAAGGCAAGCTAGGAGATCGCAGGTGGACGCGATGACTGCTGTCGCAACAGAAACTCGTGCAATTCCACGGCGCGAAGCCGCGGCAATTCAAGATCGAGTCCTGCGTTTTGTGGAGTGGCTCGACCAATATGGTGAGACTTCTTACGATCATCAGAGCTTCTTTGCGAGCAATTTGGGGCGAGGCGCCAAGGCGCTCTATTACCGGAAGCCGATTCTCGGAACCATCGCTGTGGCGCCGATGATTTTTGCTGAAGCATTTGTGCCTTCCGCACGTTGCGTCTTCTGGATAAAACAACGTTTCCCCATTGCAGATGCCCATTACGCGATGGGCTTTGTCTTCCTTTCGAAGGCTCTGGGAGACGATCTCTACTACCGTCGCGCCGTGCACTTCCTTCAAGTTCTGATGAAGACACGCTCCTCAGGATTCGACCATTATTGTTGGGGATACCCGTTTCACTGGGAGACGCGAGACGGGACAATGCGAGCTGGAACGCCCCTGATCACAACCATCCCCTATGTATACGAGGCATTTCTGGAGGTCTTTGGCATCGACAGGGATGCAAAATGGCGAGACATCATGCGGTCGATCGCCGAGCATGCGTATCATGATTATCACGATATAAATACTTCGGCCAACGGATCGAGCTGTTCCTACACGCCCGATCCGAGTGACCCGGCCGGCGTAATCAATGCCAGCGCCTATCGAGCCTTCCTCCTGACACGGGCTGCAACGGACTTCTCCGAGGAAAAGTATCGGGCCGTGGCGGAGCGAAATCTGGATTTTGTTCTTGAATCGCAGAATGACGACGGTTCCTGGTACTACTCAACGGATGGGAAACGAGATTTTGTCGATCACTTTCACACATGCTTTGTGCTCAAAGCGCTGGCAAAGATTGAGGCTCTGACCGGAAACCGCGAATGCACGCGGGCCATAGAGTACGGCATTCGTTATTACATTCAGAACCTTTTCGACACCGAAGGTTTGCCGAAGCCATTCTCTAGGCGCCCGCGACTTACCGTGTATCGCAATGAGCTCTACGACTACGCGGAGTGCATCAATCTGGCGGTTCTCCTTCAAGGTAGATTTCCGGCTTTGGATCTGGCTCTCTCACGGCTACTGGACCTTTCAGCATGGCAAAAGCGCGATGGGTCGTTCCGAGCCCGCAAACTCCTTCTCGGCTGGGACAATACTCCCATGCACCGCTGGGCGCAATCGCAAATGTTCAGAAGCCTATGCTTGTTCCTCTATGAAGCATCAAGACAAAAGTGAAGAGACCTTTGGATTTCGCTTAGAGGTCATTCTATGAAGCTCGTCGAGGCACTGGAGATTGCAAAGGCGCAGACCGATCAGTTCGGACCACCAAAAGAGATATTCCTGCTTTGTGGATTCACGCCTCTCCATCTGAAAACATTCCTGACAGCGCATCTGCGACTGTGCTTTCCCGAAAGCCTCATCGAGATCAAGACCGGACTGTTTGGGGACCTTGCGGCCAACTTTGAGCGTCTGAAGCCGGGTGGCGCAACCTATGCCTGCATTGTGGTTGAATGGGGGGACTTTGATCCGAGGCTTGGAATTCGCTCACTCGGTGGTTGGCAGCCAGAGGACATTCCCGACATTGTAGCATCGGCGCGCCGCCAGTCCGTTCGTCTTGCTAATCTCATTAGGCAAGCGGCGGAGGAAATGCCAGTCTATGTGAGTGCTCCAACGCTCCCGCTACCACCTATTTTCGTGACCGGTACCAATCAGGCCCAGAATGACGAATGTAAGCTGCGCGAAATTGCAGCCTCTTTCGCAGCATCGATCTCTGCAAGCCACGGAACAAACGTGATCAACCCTCAACGGCTTGACGAAATTTCGCCCTTTTCGCGGCGCTTCAATCCAAGAGAAGAATTATCAACCGGTTTTCCATACCACTTGGAGCACGCTTGCAGCCTCGCGGAATTGTTCTCCACATTGATCAAGGGTGTCCCGCCAAAGAAGGGGATCATCACGGACCTTGATGAGACCATGTGGAAAGGAATACTAGGAGAAGTTGGGGTTGAAGGCATCTCCTGGGAGCTTGCGACGGGAGCTCAAATTCACGGATTGTACCAACGATTCCTCTCTTCTCTGGCTTCATCTGGCGTCCTGTTAGCGGCCGCAAGCAAAAATGATCGCGCTCTAGTGGAGGCGGCTCTTGAACGTCCGGATATACTTCTGTCGAAAGAAAAGCTGTTTCCACTTGAAATCAACTGGAAGGCCAAGTCGGAATCGATTGAGCGCATTCTGAAGGTGTGGA
>Ga0335069_10005292_pt1 | contig 19001 bp, 16 predicted proteins | sample Lox_Sample_11_FD_206714 | JGI IMG/M metagenome (GOLD analysis project Ga0335069, IMG submission 206714) | Soil microbial communities from Loxahatchee National Wildlife Refuge, Florida, United States - Lox_Sample_1.1 | ecosystem: Environmental > Terrestrial > Soil > Wetlands | place: USA... | reverse complement strand
CTGCATTCACAAGCCCGAACCCTCGCCTGCCTTGACAGCAACGCAACAAACCGATGCAGCCCAGGCGTTTTTGGGAGCAGCCCGTTTCCCCAAGGCCAGTGTCGGCACCTTGGACTCTGAGACCGAGGCGGTCATTCGTGACACGCGCGCTATCGCAGCGGGCCCTTCCCGATATGATTTGGCTGTGCGCATTCTTCTCGATGCTAATGGCCAGGTCACCAGCCAACACATTGTTTGGGCTCGTGAAGTGCACCTGCGTTGAGCGGATTATTTCGTGGATGTTTCTTCGGATGGCTGGTGGCGCAGAATCACACGCGAAATCAGGTAACTTAGCAGCACAAACAGCACGATAACCACCGCCGCTTCCAGCTTGTGATTCTTCAGGTAGGGCAAAGCGTCGTTGCCGTAACGGATTGCCAGATAGCCAATACCGAAATAGCGAATCGCCCGCGCAAGGGCGATCGCTGAGGTGAAACTCCACAAGGGCACTTCAAACACTCCCGCCGCAAAAACAAAAATCTTGAACGGTGTTGGCGGCGGCAGAAGCGCCGCTATCAACATGCCAATGAATCCATTGTTCTCCACCCAATGCCGCACCGCCGTCGCGCGCTCACCGGCCTTGCGGTGAAAAAAGGCTTCCCCGCCCTTCCGCGCCAGAAAATAGAGAAGTAAGCAGCCCAGCAACGATCCTGTTCCTGCCATAAACGCGTAAAACGGCATGCGCGCCGGGTGTTCGATGGAAAGTTCGATCAACAAGAAGTCGTTGATTACCGGGAATGTGAGCACGGACGAATCAAGAAACGAAATAAGGAAAAGCCCCGGCGCGCCCAGGGTCCCGGCAAACGCCACAATCTTCTGCTTCCACCCGCTTATCTTGGGATTCAAGAAATGGTCCTCAAAAAGTTCTTTCAGTCTAAAGACTCACGCAACGTTTCACAAATTGCCCGCGTCAGGAACGATAGATCGGCGGCAGAAATCACCAGTGGCGGCGTTAGATACACCACGTCGCCAAACGGCTTGATCCAACAATTTTTCTCGGCGAATTTTGCGCGCAGCCCTACAGCATCCACCGGCTTTTCCATCTGCACCACGCCAATCGCGCCTTTCACGCGCACTTCGCGAACGCCAGAAATACCCGCACAGGGAGCGAGTTCCTCCTTGAGCTGTACTTGAATGGCTTTGGCTTGTAAAATCCGCGGCTCTTTCTCAAAGAGATCGAGCGACGCATTCGCGGCCGCGCATCCAAGCGGATACGCCATGAACGTCGGCCCGTGCATCAGGGCCACCCCCGGATCATCAGATAGAAACGCCGCATAGATCTTCTCGGTGGCCACCGTCGCCGCCAATGGCAACGTCCCACCGGTCAGCGCTTTCGACAAGCAGAGAATATCCGGCACTACGCCAACTTGCTCGCAGGCAAACATCGAGCCCGTGCGGCCGAAGCCCGTGAAAATCTCGTCGAAGATCAGAAGTAGCCCATATTTGTCGCAAAGCCGGCGAAGCTCCGCACAAACCTCCGGCGAATGAAACTTCATTCCGCCTGCTCCTTGCACCAGGGGCTCCACAAGCACCGCAGCAATCTCCGCCTGATGCTCCTTGAGCAGGCGCTCCAGTGCGCGCAGCTTTTCCGTGGACTCGGGCAGTTCAGCCACAAACTGTTCCGGCACCACCCCACGAAATAACCGGTGCATTCCTTCCTCCGGGTCGCACACCGACATCGCGGCAAATGTATCGCCGTGGTAAGCATTCCGGAAACTCACGAATTTCGTGCGCCGCTCACCCTGGTTTAACCAGAATTGGACCGCCATCTTCATCGCCACTTCCACCGCAACGGAACCCGATTCCGTAAAGAAAACGTGCCGCAAATCCCCGGGCAGCAACGCTGCCAACCTGGCGGCCAGCCGGTAACCGGGTTCGTGGGCCAGTCCCCCGAACATTACGTGTGGTAGTTCGCGCAACTGCTTCTCTACCGCGTCCAGGATGTACGGATACCCGTAGCCGTGGCACATCGTCCACCAGCTGCCGATGCCATCAATCAGTTCGCGTCCATCGGCCAGCCGCAGCCGGACGCCCTTCGCGGCCACCACAGGCATGGGCAGCGGCGCGGTCTTCATCTGCTCGTATGGCAGCCAGACGTTTTCGAAATGAAGCCAGGAAGGTTTCGTCATTCGTTACTGCGCGAATGCGGATCGGTCGAAATGATTCAGGAAAACCTGCATGAGCGCCGTGCGGTGGAGGTTCGGAAGTTTGGGAATTTCCCCAATCACCCGCACGTGGCCGAATTTCTCGATGGTGTCGCGGTTTTCGCGGTTCTGGTCCCCAATCAACACCACGCCGTGCACGGGAAGCTCTGCGGCATGTAAGGCGGCCAGCGTCAGCAGCGTGTGGTTGACGGTGCCCAGCCCGCTGCGCGCCGCCAGAATCACCGGCAGCTTGAACTTCACCATCATGTCTAGCATGAACTGCTTGGAATTGATGGGCACCAGCACGCCGCCCGCTCCTTCCACCACCAGCCAGTCGTTCATCAGGCTGGGCGGAAGATTGATGCGGGTCAGATCGATTTCCACGCCGGCCCAGCGCGCGGCCAGATCTGGCGAAACCGGCGGCACGAATTTATAAACTTCGTCGAGCGTGCGGTCCGTACCGATGCCTGCGAGCCGCATTACGGTTACGCGGTCCGAACCCTCGAGCGTTCCCGTCTGGATCGGTTTCCAGTAAATCGCATCCAGCGCAGCACACAGCAACGCGGCCAGCGTGGTTTTTCCGACGCCCGTGTCCGTGCCCGTGATAAAGAAATGCCGCCTCACGTGTGCCTCACCGCGGCGTAACTAGCCTGATGCGAACGCCAGGCAACCAGTGATTCCACAAAACGCAAAAGCTCCTGCTGCGGAATGCGGGTTGTAAGTGACAACCGCAACCGCGAGCCGCCCGGCGGCACTGTCGGCGGTCGAATGCCTCGCACGGCAAATCCTTCGCGCTGCAGGTACTCCGCTGCATCCAGCGTCGCTTCATTCGATCCCAGCACAACTGGCACGATTTGGCTCTCCGTGCCGGCGGTATCAAATCCTTCCGCGCGCAAGGTTTTGCGGAATGATTCCGCCTTCTGCAGCAGCGCGGCGCGCTCTTCGTCCATGTCCTCGGCAAGTTGCATTGCCGCGCGAATCTGGCTGCTCATGTACGGCGGCAGAGCCGTCGAAAAAATGAATGTGCGCGCGTGATTCACCAGATAATCCTTCAATACCGCCGGGCCGCAAACAAACGCCCCAGCCGAAGCCAAGGCCTTGCCGCAAGTGTGGATGATCGCCAGAACGCGATCCGTCAGGCCGCCCGTGAACGCCAAGCCGCGTCCGGACGTCCCGTGCAGCGCGGTTGCATGCGCTTCGTCCACAATCAGCGCGGCGTTATATTTTTCGGCCAATTCCGCGATTTCCGTCAAAGGAGCGATATCTCCGTCCATGCTGAAAACGCTTTCCGTGACAATTACCTTGCGCCACGGCGCACCGGCTTCCTGCCGCAACGCGTCCTCCAGCGCATTCAGATTCACATGAGAATAGATGACTTTGCGCGCCCCGGACAAGCGCATCCCGTCAATCAGGCTGGCGTGATTCCGGGCGTCGCTGAAGATAACGTCGTCCCTGCCCACTAGCGCAGAGATCAAGCCCAGATTCGCGGCGTAACCCGCCGTGAAATACAATGCCGATTCCGTGCCCGCAAACTTCGCGAACGCCTCTTCGAGTTCATTCCACACTTCCGTGTGCCCCGAGAGCAACCGCGCGCCCGTGCCTCCGATGCGCTCCGCCTGATGGACCGCTTCCGCCACTTTCTCGCGAAGAATCGGGCTTTCCGCAAGGCCCAGGTAGTCGTTCGAGCAAAAATTCACGCCACGGAGTTCAACAAGGTCCCGGCACTGGTTGCGTTCATCGAGCGAACGCAAACCCTCTCGCAGTTGGGCTTTCCATGAGGACAAGGCGTCAGACCGCATGCGGCTCCAGGGGCTTCATGCCCAGGTTCTGGAGCAGCAAATTGTCTTCATCGGCTCCCGGATTGGGCGTAGTCAAAAGTTTCTCACCAACAAAAATCGAATTGGCGCCGGCCAGGAAGCACAGCGTTACCGCTTCCGGCGAAAGTTGTTTGCGTCCCGCGGCCAGGCGGACCCGCGAGGCCGGCATCAGGATGCGTGCAGTGGCAATGGCGCGCACCATTTCCAGAGGATCGAGCGCAGGCATGTTCGCCAGTGGCGTGCCTTCCACGCGCACTAGCATATTGATGGGCACGCTCTCCGGATGCGGGCGAAGATTCGCCAATTGCCGGAGCAGTCCCACGCGATCCGTTTCCTTTTCCCCCATCCCCAAAATGCCGCCGCAGCAGACTGTGATTCCTGCTTTGCGCACCGCCGTCAGCGTGCGCAGGCGCTCCTCATAAACCCTCGTGGTGATAATCGAGCCGTAGAATTCCGGCGAAGTATCGAGGTTGTGGTTATATGCCGTCAGGCCCGCCTCTTTCAGCCGCACCGCCTGCTCGTCGGTCAGCATGCCCAGCGTGCAGCAGACTTCCATCCCCAGCGCCGAAACACCGCGCACCATCTCGAGCACCTTCTGAAAGTCGCGGCCATTGGGCGCTTCCCGCCACGCCGCGCCCATGCAGAAACGCGTCACTCCTCGCCTCGCCGCGTCGCGCGCCACCGAAATCACGTGCTGCGGGTCGAGCAATCCCTGCCTGTCCACGTCCGCGTCATAATGCGCACTTTGTGGGCAGTAGGCGCAATCTTCCGGACAGCCTCCCGTCTTGATCGAGATGAGTTGACAGGTCTGCACGCGATCGGCGGCATGAAACTGCCGGTGAACCGTTTGCGCGCGGAAGATTAGCTCAGGCAACGGCGTCCCGTAGATGGCCTGCACCGCGGCCTTGTCCCAGTCATATCGAAGCGAAGCCTCGCGATTTACAGCTGTAGCCGTCCCGGTCGATTCGCTGGTCATCAAATCCGTGTTCGCCTGGTCTGAAGATGTATGCAAAGTCCTAGTAAGCCTTTCATGTTACCACCGGACTTGCTTTTACGCGTAACCCGACGCATGCCTTGGAGCGAAATCATCCCTCGCGGGCATCCTGACGCTTGGGACTTGCCGCCAAGAGGACGTGCCCACCGCGGTTACGGGCCGGACCCGCCACATTGGGCCAATACCGTTCCCGAATTTCGCGCGGGCCCAAATCGCGGATCTCCGAAAATCCGAGCATGCGCAACTTGGCGTGCAACTCTTCCGGCTCAAAGTAGCTCACCCAAGGTTCGTGCAAAGCTCCCACAAGCGCTGACCGCTTATCGTGATAGGCACGCGCTTCCGGAGACAGCTTGTCCGGAGGGTCGCTATAGTCGAAGACCACATGCGCCCCCGCACGCAGAATCACGATGAATTGTAAGGCTGCGGAGGTTGCCTCTTCCGTGAGGTATGGCACAACACCCAGCCAGATAAAAAAAGTCTCATCATCCAAGTCAAAACCCGCTGCAGCCAGGCCCTCGGGTAACCCTTATGTCTCGAAATTCACCGGTGCAAAAGTCAGCCAATGAGGCACTGCAATGTCCGCATCAGCCAGGCGCTGGCGCTTCCAGGCTTGCGTCGCGGGATGATCCACTTCAAAAACCCGCAATCGCTCGCGAAACGGGCTGCGGTAAGCGAAAGTATCCAGTCCGGCTCCCAGAATCACCAACTGCCGGACACCGCGTTCCACCGCTGCAGTCAGCGCATCCCCGGCAAACCGTGCCCGCACGGCGATAAATAGCCGCATGATCGTGCGCGAGGGGTGTGCCTCGGCTTCCTGTGCGATCCTCTGCGGATCCTCCCCAAGGATTCGGACCGCCAGCGGATCAGCAAAGATGCTCCCGCCCTCCAGCAGTTGATGCGCGGCGCGATGTGTCGCGGCGGCAAGTGCCGTCCGGCTGGCCTGTCCGGTCTGCATAACCATCAAATTTTAGAGCATGCTTGAGAATTGGGAGGTTCCGCAAAACTCATTCAACCGAAGATTGAACCTCGGGAAGATAGCAAAGAATTTGACCCGCTATTAGCGAAATGTTATAAATCATCGTTTCCATCTACCCTAGCTGCGTGGCATCAAGGGTAGTGAGGGGTGGTCTTGACCCGCCCAAGGGTCCAAGGGGTGGCCGCAGGGGTTGGAACAGTTCCCGTCCTGTTTGCATCGCGGGATTTCCTGGGGATTTCAGGAAATCGCTTGCGCAGACACTGGTTCGCTCCCGGGATTGGGAGCGCCACGCTCCCTCTAAACAGAATGGGTGTGTGAAGTTTTGCAATTGTGAAGGCGCGGGCCGCTAACGGCCGTGGTAGAGCGCCACCAGGGATAAGAACAACCTTCGGAGGAGAGTTCATGAGCATTGCGTTGGACACGGCCAAGTCCGCCGGTCTTGGTTTGATGAAAAAGTTCGCGGCAGCCGCCGCCTTGGTAATGATGAGCGGCGCCGCTCGAGTGGCAAGGGCAGCAGAGGAATCCGCTGGCGGCGAGGCCAATCTCAAACTGCCCGATCTTTCCCAAGTCAGCTTTATGGGAGTGAACGGCCACACATTGTTGCTCTTCGGCATTCTCTTTTGCGTGTTTGGGCTCGGTTTTGGTCTGGCGATCTACACCCGCCTGAAGAATCTCCCCGTTCATCAATCCATGCGGGATATTTCAGAACTGATCTACGAAACCTGTAAGACCTACCTCGAAACACAGGGCAAATTCCTCCTGCTGCTCTGGGTCTTCATCGCCATCGTCATCTTTCTGTACTTCGGCTGGCTCGCTCCCGTGCCTGGCAAGTCCGTCGCCGTCACCCTGCCGATCATTCTGTTCTTCAGCCTGGTGGGCATGGGCGGCAGCTATGCCGTGGCGTGGTTCGGCATTCGCGTGAACACCTTCGCCAACTCCCGCACCGCCTTCGCCGGATTGCGCGGCAAGCCCTATCCGATCAACCACATTCCCCTTGAAGCCGGCATGAGTGTGGGGATGATGCTCATCAGCGTGGAACTCCTGATGATGCTCATCATCCTGCTCTTCATCCCCGGCGAATTTGCCGGACCATGCTTCATCGGCTTCGCCATCGGCGAATCCCTCGGCGCCGCGGCCCTCCGCATCGCCGGTGGCATCTTCACGAAAATTGCCGATATAGGTTCCGACCTGATGAAGATCGTGTTCAAGATCAAGGAAGACGACGCGCGCAACCCCGGCGTGATTGCCGACTGCACGGGCGACAACGCCGGCGACTCGGTCGGTCCCACGGCCGACGGCTTCGAAACCTATGGCGTCACCGGCGTCGCCCTCATCACCTTCATTCTCCTTGCCGTTAAAGATCCCATCGTCCAAGTCCAGCTTCTGGTCTGGATCTTCGTCATGCGCATCATCATGCTGGTGGCCAGTGCCGCTGCTTACTTCATCAACGGCTTCATCGCCAAGGCCAAGTACGCGAATGCCGACGAAATGAGCTTCGAGGCGCCGCTCACCTCGCTGGTCTGGATCACCTCCTTTGTCTCCATCGCGCTGACCTATCTAGTCTCCTCCCTGATTATTCCCACGCTCGGCGGCGATTCCACGCAATGGTGGAAGCTGGCCACGATCATCTCTTGCGGCACATTGGCCGGCGCTATCATTCCCGAACTCGTGAAGGTGTTCACCTCTGTCGAGTCCGCCCACGTCAAGGAAGTGGTCACCTCCGCGCAGGAAGGCGGTGCGTCGCTGGGGATTCTCTCCGGCTTCGTCGCCGGCAATTTCTCGGGCTACTACATCGGACTCGCCATGGTGCTGCTGATGTCCATCGGCTACCTGATCAGCAATCTGGGTCTCGGCGGAATGATGCTCGCTCCTGCCGTCTTCGCCTTCGGCCTGGTCGCCTTCGGCTTCCTCGGTATGGGACCCGTTACCATCGCTGTCGACTCCTACGGCCCAGTCACCGACAATGCGCAATCGGTTTACGAACTCTCGCTGATTGAGCAGATCCCCGGCATCCAGCAGGAACTCAAGAAGAACTACAACATTGACGTGAACTTCGAGCGCGCCAAGCACTTGCTCGAAGCCAACGACGGCGCAGGCAACACCTTCAAAGCCACCGCCAAACCCGTGCTGATCGGCACCGCCGTCGTCGGCGCCACCACGATGATCTTCTCCATCATCATGGCGCTCACCAACGGCCTCGCTGCCAACGTGGACAAGCTCTCGCTGTTACACGCGCCGTTCGTCCTGGGCTTCATCAGCGGCGGCGCGGTGATCTACTGGTTCACCGGCGCCAGCACCCAGGCCGTTACCACCGGCGCCTATCGCGCGGTCGAGTTCATCAAGGCCAACATCAAGCTCGAAGGCGTGGAAAAGGCCAGCATCACCGACAGCAAAAAGGTGGTGGAGATCTGCACGCGCTACGCGCAAAAGGGCATGTTGAACATCTTCATTTCCGTGTTCTTCGCCACGCTGGCCTTCGCCTTCGTCGAGCCCTTCTTCTTCATCGGCTACCTCATCTCCATCGCCGCCTTCGGCTTGTATCAGGCCATCTTCATGGCCAATGCCGGCGGCGCCTGGGATAACGCCAAGAAAATCGTCGAGGTGGAGCTCAAGCAAAAAGGCACGCCGCTGCACGATGCCACGGTGATCGGCGATACGGTCGGCGATCCCTTCAAGGACACCTCCTCGGTCGCGCTCAACCCGGTCATCAAGTTCACGACGCTCTTCGGACTGCTGGCCGTGGAACTCGCCGTGAGCCTGACCGCCAACCAGGGCAACACGCTGGCCCACATCCTCGCCGCCGCGTTCTTCGTCGTCTCCCTATTCTTCGTGCACCGCTCGTTCTATGGCATGCGCATCAAAGGCGCCGCGTGAAGCAGCCATAAGCCTTAAGCCATAAGCTGAAGAAAAATGTAGGGGCGGCTTTACGCCGCCCTCTTGCTTCGATACCTCTGGAGCCTTCCCGTGGAAATGCTGATTAACGGCGCCACTTACGACGTGACCTCTCCGGATGAGCTTCGAGCCAGCCTAACGGAAGCTGCTTCGGCGGAATTCGCTGAGATTTGGCTGAATGCTGGCGATGGCTGGCCCGCGATCTGCGCTTTGGTCCATTCGGATGCCGCTTGGCTTATGTTCTTGCGATACGAAGGGGACGCTGGCTTCTCTACGCGCAACCCGAACTATGCTGGACCACAAGAGGCCACGATCGAATATCGCCTCTCAAATGGACAGATGGACGAATACCCCGCGTCGTGGGACGTCTCTACCACTGAAGCCATTCGCGCCCTCGAATATTTCTTCAGCAATCAGGCCATGGCCCCCTGGCTCGGATGGTATGCGGAAGGAAAGTAGATTCGTGCGCCCAAGTCACGCCCGGATTAGTCCAGGGAATTTGTGTGGATTATTGTCAAATCCCGGAAACACCGGCGTCAAATCTTTCACCGCAAGATGCATGGTCAGAATCTCACCCACCACCGATCGAAAATCCGTCGTCAGAGCGAGGTCGCGCCCTTCATTGAGCTGATGATCGTTCATCCCGGGCCAATTACCGTATACGCGTCCGCCTTTCACATCGCCGCCCAAAATGAACATGCAGTTGGCGTGCCCGTGATCCGTGCCGCGATTGCCGTTTTCCTTGGCCGTGCGCCCAAACTCGCTCATCGTCACCACCACCACATCGCCCATGCGGTCGCCCATGTCCCGGTAAAACGCCGCCAACGAATCGCTCAAGTCGCGCAACAGATTCGCAAGCTGCCCCTGCGTGTTGCCTTCGTTGACGTGATTGTCCCAGCCGCCGCAATCCAGGAACATCACTTCCAACCCGATATTCGCTTTGATCATCACCGCAATCTGCTGCAGCCTCTGCCCGACGGGCGACTTCGGATACTCCGCGCCATTTTCCGGCGGAAACTTTGCCGGATCAATCTTCCGCAGCATGTCAATCGCTTCAAAGGTTTCCGTACCCGTTCCATGCAGTGCCTGGTCTACGGACTGCGCATACATGGCTTCGAAACCGCCCTCGGCTACACTGGCCATGGCAGCCGATTGCGGATGCACCTTGAACTGCCGCAGGTCGGGAATCGCAATCGCGCCGGTGCTTCCCTGCAGCATGCGCGGCAGATTCGGCCCCATGGCCACCGCGCGGAACGGCGAAGCATTTTCTTCCGGCATTGTCCCCAGCGCCCGGTCCAGCCATCCATCCTGCGTGGACTTCACGCCGGGCGTCCCTGATTCCATGTAATCCTGTGCATCGAAGTGCGACCGCGTGGGATCGGGCGATCCTGCCGCATGCACGATGGCAAGTTCATTTTTCTGAAACAACGGCGCAAAGGAAGCCAGCGCCGGATGGAGTCCGAAGAACCCGTCCAGGTCAATCGCCGCATCTCCGCCACCGTGCCGCGGCTGCGGTATCGCGATTGTCGGACGCAAACGGTAATAATTTGGCTCCGCAAAAGGCACAACGATGTTGAGCCCGTCAGCCGCGCCGCGCTGGAACAACACCACGAGTTGCTTCTTCCCTGCCGAAGGCGTCGAGGCGATCGCCCGCTGCAGAAACGCAGGCACAGTCCTGAGCCCGGCCAAAGCGATCCCGCCCTGCTTCATGAAAAACCGCCGCGAGAATCTCGCCGGCCTCCGCCCTTCGCAACAGTAGTCGTTCATTACCTCACCTCGATTGCCTTGGTAGCGCCGCCATCTTGGCGGCCATCTGCTCGCCTGCAAGATGCAAGCGCTACCTACGCTGGAATTCCGGTGCGCCCAGCACTAAACCCGTCACCACGCCCAAATCCACCTGCTTCACCGGGTCATCCAGCTTCGCCTGCACAATCTGCGGATTCTCGAGTTGCTTCTCGAGCGTCTCCACCGTTCCCGGCGAAGCCTGGCCGTCCAGGAACACCTGCACCGCGCGGTCCAACGCGGCCTTGGGTTCGCTTGTGGCGTCCGTGCCCAGCAGCGCCGCAACATCGCTGCGCGAGCCGCGGACCTTGTTCCCCGCCAGCGCCAGCGAAAAATTCAGGCGATTTAGCAGCGCGCCCGTGTTCACCCAGGTCTCCGCCTTGTCCGAATAACCAGTCGGCGGCTGGCACTGATAGAGCGGTTCGCCAATGCGCCCAACCCAGCCCACCAGCGGCATCGGCGTATCCACATCCGTTCCAAGCGCCCGCACCGAGCTGACCACCAGCTCATACGGCGTCTTCACCTTGGCGCGGTAGGCGTCGCGCGTCCAGAACTCCGGCGAATAGATCATCGTGCGCATCACTTCGCGAATATCGCCGTCGGACTTCTCGAAGGTCTTTGCCATGCGATCTACAAGGGCGGGCGGCGGCGTGTCCGAAACAAATCGCCGCGCCAGCTTGGTGGAGATAAACCTGGCGGTATTGGGATTTTTCGCGAGCAGCGCAATCACCTCTTCGCCATCCTTCATCCCGCCCGCGTGAATCTTCTTGCCCAGGACGACTTTCGGCTTTGGATCGTGCAGCCGCTCGTCAAACTTGAATTGCGCGATCTCCCGCGGCTTCTCGATCGTCCAGCCGGTGAAGCAGCGCGCCACTTCAGTGACGTCTTTCTGCGTGTAGCCGCCGTCCACGCCCAGCGTGTGCAGTTCCATCAATTCGCGGCCGTAGTTTTCATTCAGCCCGCGCTCTTGTCTCTTGTTCTGACCCTGCTGCTGAGGGCGGCGCGGCGGATAGCCATATGGGTAGCGCCGCACTTGTTGCCGCATCGCACGTTCCTGGGCGAGGCGCTGCGCTGCGTTCGGATCCGCGCTCAGGAAATTGTCCAGATAAAACAGCATCGCGGGGCTCTTCGCCGTCGCCGTTACCAGGTCGGGGAATTTTCCAAACGCATGCGGCCGAATCACGTCGCGCTCGTACGACGTCAGGTACCACCTCACCTCGCCCTTTCCGGCATACACGTTAAAGTGGTTGAACCAGAAATCATCCATCACTTGCTGCAACTGGCGCTCGCTGTAGATCGCACGCAGGGTTTTGGCCATTGCCAACTCTTCCACCACCCGCGCGGGGCGTTTGCTGGCGTCGGAAATGGCCCGCGGCACAACGTTGGGATCCTGTCCCAGCGCATCCCGGCGAACGCCGCGCGTCGGCGGGTCCATCTTCATCGGCGAAGGCGTGTCCGCGTTGCTCGCCGCCATGGTGGAATCCGGCACGTTCGAGGATTGTGGGGACGGCGCAGAAGCATCCATCTCTGCGCCCATGCTGTTGATGGCCGCGTCCGCAGCCTGCGCAGCCTGCTGCGCCGCATCGCCCTGGTTTGTGCTTGCCGCATTTCCGGACTGATTGGCTCGCGTGTCTTCCGCGATCACGCTGGCCGCGGCGTCTCCGGAGCGTTGATTTTGATTCCGGTTCTGCACTTTTGCTTCCTGCTTGGGCCGCGGATAATCGGCCAAAAGCTGCGCCGTGGACATCTTCAAAGTCGGGTAAACATCGAGACGCGTCTCGATCGCCGAATCATCAATGGAATTGGGATTGAGCTGCCGATCGATCCACTTGGCCAGGCCCATCTGCTTGATGCGCTCAATGTCGCCAGGTCGCGGCCCATATGCCAGGCGATTCATTGCGTGCAGAATGGCCTCATCCGCCGAAAGCTCCGTGACGGGAAGCCCCTTGAGCACCGGGTCCTGCTTCGGCTTTTTCTCAGCCGCTGGCGCAGCTTCAGCGAATGGAGCGCCGGGTCCCGCAAAAACAAGCGTTGTGAAGGAAAGCGCAAACGCCAGCAGGGCTCTTGGCGTGCAATGAACCTTGGGCACTGGCCGCCGGGAGACACTTCGGGGCAAACAGGATTCCAGCGTTTGCATGATAGCTAGATTAACCCCCGTTGCCGGCAAAAGTTGCTGCTGAGAAGGGTAAGTGTCGCGAAAGAATAGCGAAGGGTAGCAGCACGCCTCCATTCTGCTTACCCCCACCTCCGAAGGGCCGCCAAACTAGGCCTGATGGCCCCAATTAATTCGACAGCGTAAAGGCCGTCTCACGCGGAGCCGCCTGGTTATGCACACCGTCCACGGCCTGCAGAACCAATTTGTAATTTCCTGGCGGCAGGTCCTTCACTTGGACCATCATGCCGAAGGGCACCACCGCATTGCCCTTCTGAATGTACTCATCCAAATAAAACGCGCCGGAAAAAAACACCTGTTTGTTGGATGCGTCCACAATGTTGTAAGCGGCGGCTACGCGCGGTGGCGTATCGGACGCCAGCAACGGCTCGTACAGCTGCGAATAAATGACGATTTTATCCGACTTCTTGAAGACGTTATCCGCCGAGGGCGTAATCTGCATGCCCTTGACGATCAGCGGCGCACGGTCCTCCAGCAGCGAAGCGTCCACGTCCGTGGAGATCTGATCCACGGACTGAAGCTTGTTCGAGAGCACCACGCCACCGAGCGTAAACTTCTTGCCATCGTAGGGATCAATGTGCAACGGCGTGTCGAATTTCGCGAATCCCTCGCCTCCGGAACTCAGCACCACCGACAGCTTGTACGTGCCGGGAGCCGCATCGAATTGGTTCTGGTATTGGTAAGGACGAGCCGTAAATTCTTTCCACTCGTCCTTTTCCAGATCGAAATTCAGCGTGTCGTTGAACCGCGCCCCGACCGACCCATCTGGCTTGTAGGCAATGCCCAGTACGTTCACGTTGGCGTGATATTTCCCCTTTTCCTTGTTGAACACCACCGAGTCGCCGGGGATCTCCATCGCCAGATTCACTTGCGCCACGTTCGGCCCGGAGTAGAAAAACGGGGCCTGCAGCGAACCCTTGATGCTTCCGGGTTGATTCCCCGCGGCCTGAAGCGCCATCTGCTTTTCAATCGGTTTTCCATCGAGGGGATTCGTTGGCCGCACGTTGCAGTATCCGCTGCGCGACCTCACCTGCATGCCGCCATGGCCCATCTTCACTTTAATCGTGTGGCAACTTCCCTCCGGACTTCCCGGCGGAACATAGCCCAGAATGTAGAATTCGTTCTGCTCCCGCGCGATCTTGTTCAGGCCGCCCAACAGATCATTCGTGTTGAGAACCGCAAAACCCCCTGTGCCTTCGGCCAGCGCCAATAGAAGCTGCTGGTTCGTTGCCATCGTGTCCGGTAACGGAGGCAGGATGGTCCGCGGCGCAGTATTGGGATTGTTGTAGTAATTGCTGTAGGGCGAATTGACCGGACGCGTTCCACCGCCATAACCGGTGCCTCGGGTCCCCCCGGTTCCGCCGGTTCCACCTGTTCCCCCGGTTCCCCCTTTGCCGCCCGCACCGCCTGTGCCTCCAGGCGCTCCGCCCTTACTTCCGCCTCCTCCCGCACCGGCCCCGGGACTCCCGCCGCCTCCCACCGGATGACCGCCGCCCCCGCCTCCTCCTCCGCCGCCCGGCTTTTGCGGCGGTAACGCCGCGGATGCCGGGAACGAGGCCAGCACGAGCCTTGGTCGCTGTTCATGCGATGAATCCTTTGCCCTGGCCGCCATCACGCGAGACCTCGGATTTTGCAGTTGACCCATCCCCACTCGGCCTGGCACGGACGCCACCAGGCCTCGCGCGTCGATGGGATACACCGACACATTCGCTTTGTTGCAGGCGTCAATCGTCGCCGTGAGTTCCGAAATGCGCTCCGGATCGTCGGTCGGGAAACCTGCGGAGAGCAAAATCAGCATCTTGCGCCCGGGAATCGCCCGCAGATTCTTGGCCAGGCTGCGAATGGAAAGCAGCGTATTGCGCGCCGCGAAATCGGCTTGCGATTGCAGGAAACTCGATGTCATTCCCGAAGAAGCTACAACCGTGTCAGGTCCCGTAGGAATATTCGATTCCACGTTGGCCGAGCGCAATCCGCTCACCGCCGCCTTCAGCAGTGCATTGTCCGCGGTGAAATTCTGGCGAATCGTCAGTGTCCCACTGAAATCCACCACCGCCATCAACCGATCCGTCGCCTCGCTTTCTTCAATGAACTTGCTAGCCGCGGCTCGCGCCTGGATCTGATCCGGAGGCTGCATGGAAGAGTTATCAAAAAAAAGAACCATGTAGTGCTTTTGCGAGTTGGCGGGAGCGGCGGGATCGCTGCCGAAACTGAAGCTGGTGATCGGCTGCTCTTTGTTGTCTTCGTAAACCTTGAAATCCTGTTGCTTCAGGTCGTGGATGTAGTTCCCTTTTTTGTCCGTCACCACCGCGTCCACCAGCACGATTCGCGATTCGGTCCGAATCGGCGTATTCGTGGCGCTGGGCGGTTCTTGCGGCTGCGCCTGCGCGGGCGCCTTCGGCGTTTCCGGGGCCTGCCCGCGCGTCACCGCCGGAATGGCGGTGAACAAAAGCGCAAACCCGGAGATCACTGCGAATTTCGAGACGAAATGTCTTTGCGTGTTCATGACCGCCCCCTAAAACGGAATTTCCACCGCGCCATTCCGCGCCGCCATCTGCGCGCCCTCGGAATCGCGGACCACCTGCCGCACCAGATATCGCCCCGGCTTCACGCTAAAACTCGACTTCACTGTGAATCCCGAGCGCGTCAGCCGGTCGTAGGTTGTGTCCCGCAACTTCATCTGCACGATCTTTTCGCCGCCAGTCACATAGTTGCCGTTCTCATCAAAAATGGCCGTCGCCAGTGTCAAATCATCCACGCTGCGGCCATCCGCCTTGCGAAAATGCATATTTTTCAGGTCCAGGCGGGAAACCACGCTCAATCGCGCGTCCGCCGCATCGCCTTTGAAATATTGCGTCTGCAAATCCAGCGGCAGTTCGTTGATCTCCTCTTGCGAGAAAATCGCGTCCTGAATCTCCTGCTTTGCCAGTTCCTGCGGATCATCCGCCTTTTGGGGAGCGAAATATCCACGCCGCGCCTGAATTGAGTAATTGCTCTTCTTCGCGAGTTTCACCGTCAGCAGATGGTAATGCCCATCCATCTTTTTGTTCTGCGGAGAAAATCCGAGCACGTAGGAAACATCGGGCGCCAAGCCGGCGAGCTCCAGGCCACCCAGTAAATCGTTCGAGTTGTGGAAGAACGTGCCACCGGTCCCATACGCGAAATCGCTGAGCACGAATTGGTTTTCGAACTGCGAATCCACACGGTACAAGGTCTTATAGCCGCCGGTGCGGAACGTGTCCGAGGATGGCCGCGAGATATCGCCCATCACATCGGGAGTATAGAGTCCGCGCGCATCCAGCGTATTGATCACCACGTTCGCGCGATTCGCCCGGTCAATGATCCCCGATTCATCCAGGTAGGAGTTCGCCAGGACAAAGCCGGGCGAAACCAGCACCATCAACCGCTCCCCCGGCATCGCGGACAAGCGGCGCAGAAAGTCCTCCAGGTGCCGGTAGGTATAGTTGTTCTCCGCGTCGCCCTGGTTCAACGAGCGCATCGCCGTGGATTCCACAATGGGCAGCGCCTGTGACTGCTTGGATTCGTCTCCACCAAAAGCGCACTGTATGGTCTCCTCAACGGCCACTGCTCTCACGTCCACGTTGTTCTTATTTTCAATCTGGTCGGCCATGTAGTAGGTGATTTCGGGACACTCCGCGTTCAGAGGCTGGGGAAACAATGGGTGAGGAATCACTCCGTAAATAGCGCGATGCAAAACTTCCTTGTCCGCCGTGAACTCCACCGTGTTTTGACCGGACGTACTGTAAATCGCCACCCGATCGTTCGGGCCAATGGAGTTCAGGAAGTGGTCGGCTTTCTCCCGCACAAACGTTGCGTCCTGCATGGACAAGTGGATGTCGTCGAATACCATGGCGACGAATCGCTCCGGCAACGCCAGCGGCTTTCCCCCGCTGACAGGAGCATCCCCTTGGGTCTCGACGGCTGCTGCGTTGCGCTGCAATCGGCTTTCCGGCGTTTCCACGGCAAAGTTGGTCACGTTCTGGAGTTTGCCCTGATCGTAAAGCAGAAAATCCTGCCGTGTTAGGTTTCCTACGGCCTTGCCGTTCGGCTCGCGCACAGTCACGCGCACTTGCACCAGATTCACGCGAACCTTGAAAGCGGCGGAAGTTTCGGTCTGCGAGATTTCCTCGCCGCCATACTTCTTGACCGTCGTCGCCACATCTGAGGGAATGCCTGGGTTTGACTTATCACTGGGCGCCTGGGAGTTTTCCTGTGACGCAGGTGGGGGCGCGGAGTTCTGCGCGTGACAAGGCGGCGCCAAAAACAGAAAAAGGGGTAAAGCCAGCCAGTAAAGGTGGCAGAGCGGCTTCCGATCGCGCAGACGCAGGTTCATCCCTTCCCTAGCCCCCATTCGCGTCCTGAATTCCTTGCCTACAGGAACACACCGCAGGGCGCCTCGCGCGGGTGGGATTCCCCGACTATACGCCGCTGCTTTTTAGCGTGTCAACGCGGCGCTGCGAAACCCTTCGAGGGTCCAAAGGTCCTGCGCTTCTACGTGGCGAAGGAGATAGCGGTCTCCCGACTCGGTGACCAGGCGGAAAAACGTCTCACCCGGCGAGTACCACCGATCCTCAATTTCCGCGACGGGCAAAGTGTTCTCGCCAATCTTCAGGAAGCGCGGCGACTCATCCGCCTTGTAGCCCGCATACGAAACCACCTGGACGACTTTCATCGCTCACCTTGACGCGATGATATCAGCTTCCGCGGAACTCCGCCTCTTCCGCATTCCACGCCGCACCCAACAGCACGATCACCGCCGAAATCTGCATCCAGATTAACAAACCAATCACCGCCGCCAAGCCGCCGTAAAGCATGCTGTAGGAAACCCGCCGCACATAAATTCCAAACGACGCGTTCACCAGCCACCACAGTAGCGTCGCCACCACCGCTCCGGGCAATACTTCCACGAGTCTCTCTTCAGTCTTTGGACGCGCCATCCAATAAATTACCGTCAGCGCCAGCATCGCCAGGAGCATCGCCGCCAGCGGAAAAAACACCAGCCAGATCCCGTTCACTGGAGCATGCTTCCCGACAATGCCCACGAACCAGTGCCGCAACGGCCTTCCAAACACTCCCAAAATTCCAGCCACCAGGATCGGCGCCATGGTTATCAACAGAAGCAGCAGCCCCCGGAACTGCCGGTGAAAAAATCCCAGCTTCTCCTCGTCTCCGTAGATCAGGTGAATTCCGTCCATCAGCAATTTCATCACCTGGGAGCCACCAAAAAGGCTCCCCACCCAGCCGAATACCGCGAACTTCCACACTTCCGGTCCCCGCTTCGTCAAAAACTCCGCCACAATTCCCTGGCTCCCCGGGGGCAGAAATTGCGTAAGGTCCCGGATCGTGTCCAGCAGCGCCGTGCGTGTCCCAATCCAGCTCGAAGCCAGCCCAACAGCCATCAGTAACGTCGGGAAAAACGCCAGGAATACGTTGAACGCAATGGCCTGCGAAATCACATTGCACCGCGGAAACACCCGCGTGAACATTCCCCAAATCTTCGAGGGCAAGCTTCGTTGGCTTGGCATCGCTGGACATTATAGCCGGAAGCCCCTCACCTCCCGGGGTTAGCCGTGTAGGGGCGGCTTTATGCCGCCTTCCTCTCTTCTCCCCTCTTCTTTTCTCCTCTCTGTCCAGCCAACCTAAAATTTTCCCAATCTTCCTAAACTTCCCCTACCTTTTGCCGATAACCCGCTTGCACGCAGATCGCGTGTCCAAGGAGGCCTAACCCTGTGAACGCCATCTCAGCCGCCAACGGAGCCGATATCCTGCAGCGTTTCCTCGAGCAGACTGGGCAAATCTCGGCAGCCCAACCCACGCAAAACACAGCCGCCACTCTAAAAACCGCCAAGGCCGAAGCCCAGCTCAACGAATCTTCCGTCATCGGCGGTGGCACACCAGACACCACCGGCACCCTGTTGAACACCTACGCTTAACAATCGCTCCACCCCTGCAACACGTGCCGCACCCTCCGAACGAAGCTGTGAAGAAACCTCCTGAAGTGGAAATTTCTGTTAGGTGGAGGTGGGTTGTGAGGGTTTGTGGGCCGGGTTGTGGTGAATGGGTCCTGGGGGGATTGGTGTTTGATTTCACACTGTTTGGGGTGAGACTCTTCGCAAGCGGATCCACTGTTGCAGATTGTAGGTCAAACAAGCCCACAGCAACTCCG
>Ga0335069_10005290_pt1 | contig 19003 bp, 9 predicted proteins | sample Lox_Sample_11_FD_206714 | JGI IMG/M metagenome (GOLD analysis project Ga0335069, IMG submission 206714) | Soil microbial communities from Loxahatchee National Wildlife Refuge, Florida, United States - Lox_Sample_1.1 | ecosystem: Environmental > Terrestrial > Soil > Wetlands | place: USA: Florida... | reverse complement strand
TGAAGTTCGTTTAGAATCAAACGGGTAAGACGTAAAGCACCAGCACGATCGCCTTTGTAAGAAGAACTAGTCTGGATCGAATCGAAGATTCGTTTCTGGATCGCAACAGTCCGATCCCACCATGCCGGATAATTTTCCAGCGCACGTTGGGCTAAGTCAATTGTCCGCGTCACCGCGTTTGGAAATTTTTTAACATATTTTCGTTCAAATGTCGTTCCATCAATGTAAATCTGTACTGGAAAATCGAGCACAACAATCACAGGAATTTTCACTATTGACTTCGGGCCAACGGTGAAAGTCAGACTGATAGCTGCTCCATAATCACTGCGGAGTAATGGCTCGCGCTTTTCATAGAAACTTCCATCCTCATTTAAAAGAAGATCGCCTGTATATTTGTTCAGACAAAAGTATGGTTGAACATCTATAGTGACACCTGGCAGTTCGGGCACAGCTATCGCCATTCGGTTGTCGGTTTCTGTGCTGCCCATAATCACTCCGCGAAGACCTGCGGACTGGAACTGTTCATGCTTTTGACCGCTGACTGCGGCCGAACTTACGTACACGCTGTCTTGATCGGTCGGCTTGAGTTCCTTCTCCTGTAAGTTGACCAGGGATGGCCTGGGAATCACAAGAGAGAGATCTTCGGCCTCATTTGCGGTATTTTCAACTTCAAACTCTTCGACGCCAAAGGGCATGAGCGTTTGATCGTTTCCCGACAACAAAGGAGAGATAAGCCGTCGGATGATTTTTATCTTCCCCAGTTTATAGGTGATCTCCAATGACGGTGTGGCAATCGAAAGAGAAACATTTTTTTCGGCAATCGGAGTATGATAATAATTTTTGAGCGCCGGGATATCATCGGGCAATTCGGTTTCGTCCAGCTTTTGCTGGGTCAGCATCGTGCAGGTCTCGCCGATGCGGACGTAAGGTGCAGAGCCGAACTGAACCGATTTTTGATTTAGCATGATAAGTCTGCCCGCGTCGTTCAGACGATTGTACAAACCATAAGGGGATATGCCGATAGAACATGTCGGCGCTCCCTGCAGGGCGACCGTTTGCGGGAACTGCAACGTCTTGGACATTCCCTGAAAGTGAACCGTCATCTTGTTCTTTTTATAAATGGTGTCAATTTGGGGTCCCGCAATGGTGTAGATATCATGCAGGTCGAACGCGGTTGATTTCGGCATTTTTGTCTCGCTCACTGGTTTGTAATTTATAATTTCTTTTTGAAGGTTCTGTTTTAAACCAAGCGCCGGTTTCGATTTTCAAATTCGTCGCCGGCGCTTGTGATGATTGTTTCTATTTGCGTTATGAGAAAACGGCAGGTGCTAGCACTTTCCCGCCCACATATTCGCTTTAGCTCCTGACTTCTTCGCGGGCTTAAAAGGAGCGGCGGGTTCGTCAGGAATATTCGCTTCGGCGCTTAGATCAATCGGCATCTTCGTTGTCGGAGATGCTTTAACAGCACCCCACAGAAGATCTGCGGCGGCGCGGATAGAATCAGGCGAGCCGGAGAAGTTGCAGACCACAGCGTCGGCTTCACTGGTGACGCCTTTTCGGTACGGGAAGTTGGTCACGACAACCACCGTGTGTCCCGCAGCTTTCAACGCTTTTACCAAACGCTGGTTATTGCCCTTTTTCTCGATGCGGGCATAGTAATTCGTCATAACAACCATATCCGCCGACTTGGCAAGATTCAAAGCTTCCTCTATTTCCTCGTCGCCGGCATAGAAGGCGGTATCATCTAAAATGAGGTTCATTGAATGCTTGGCCATCTGCTCGCAGAACATGTGCGGATGGCTGTACAGATCTTTACCCAAGAAGGAGTAAGGAATGATTTGTTCGATGACCAATATTTTTTTGTCCTTAGAAAGAGGAAGGAGCTTTTTGTTATCGCGCACCACAAGAAGCGCTTTCTCCGCCACTTCGCGTGAGAAACTTTGAACTTCCTTGCTGTGAACATGGAGGTGCGTATCTTCCGGTTTCATTTTTCCAGCTTTTTCAAACAGGCCTTGATCGTACTTCATGCAAAGAAGCCGGCGGACTGCATCGTTAAGCCGTTCTTCGGAAAGTTCTCCACGTTCCACTGCGCCCTTGATCCCAAAGAAACACTGCGAACGGGATTCATCGTCTGCCTTGAGAAGAATGGTGTCCACACCAGCTTTAATGGCCATGGCACATGCTTGAGGCAGCGGCCATTTTTTCAGAATGGCGGCCATGCCAATAGCATCGGAAACAACAACTCCCTGGAAACCCATTTCCTTCCGCAAGAGATCAACGAGAATCTTTGACGAGAGTGTGGATGGATATTCTTTATCAAATGCTGGGAAGATTGTGTGTGCCGTCATCAGTGCTTTGGCGCCGGCATCGATGCCTGCCTGAAATGTAACCAGCTCGACTTCCTTCATGCGTTTCAGGTCGCCACGGCATACGTCTAATGTATCGTGCGCATCGGTCGCTGAATCACCGCGACCGGCAAAATGTTTAATAGTCGCTACGATGCCAGCATCTTGATATCCGCGAACTGTCGCATCAACAAATTTTGCGCAAACCTTCGGATCGTCTCCGAAAGAACGCACACCGATTTCAGGATTCAAGGGATTGATGTTAACGTCGCATACAGGATGGTAAAATTGTGTGATGCCGATTAAAGCCATTTGCTTACCGAGCGTGTACGCCACCTTGTAGGCGAGATCTACGTCGCCGATTGCAGTGATACCCATCGGCGGTGGGAACTGGATGACGTGACCGGAGGAGTAATCGTTTTTGAAATCACCTTCCATGTCAATGGTAATGTGGAGAGGAATACCCGCGGGACGATCTTTCGCGATTTGCTGAAGTTGATTGAGCGCAGCAGTGAGCTCTTCAGGAGTTACGCTTACGCCGAAGCTGCGGTCGTCGAAGTAGGTGTGCGCAACATCGAACCAGTCTTTGGGTTTCTTGAACGTGGGATCAACTTGCGAACGTCCCCAATATAAGTTTTTACAGGTTTCCAACGCGTAGGGTTCCAAACAAAGGCCACCGGCATGCAACCGGGTGATCTGTTCAAATCCCGAAGGCGTCAAGTATGCACCGCGCCATGTGAAGGTAAGAACCTGGCCGCATTTTTCCTCCAGGGTCATTTTCGCTAGCTTCGATGCAACAAATTTATCTCTTTCCGCTGACATTGCTTATCTCCTCTTTAATTTTATTATTCTCAGGTTCTAAATTCAATTTATAAAACGGGTTCAACAGCAATTGAACCGATTTAGTAAAATAATATGTAAGGTCTATAAAAGCAAGTCAAAAATTAATTTGTTCCAAATCGATATTGACGTCAACATTCCGAAATGAAGTTCCCCGCCGCAAGCGTCAGGATATTGAACCCAACAATAACAAACGCGAAATGAAAAAAATTTATACTGGATCCCTCCTTCCGTTCTGGATGCTTTGAACAAAAGTCAATTTTTTTCGTACCGGCAAGTTCATAATTTTCAATGAGCGCTTTTGTTTTACTTGTTATACACTTCGTCGTTTCCTTGGTATTCAAACCAATCGATGTATGCCGTATTGCTGCTGGGCTTGCCGAGCGATGTTGCATACATCGCATACATACAACCGACGAATCCTCCGGCCGTTCGCGTGCTTAAAAATGTTCCGTCCACATCGTCTTTCAAAATTGTCCACTGATGGGGTTGGAATCCAAACGCAAATGCATAGCGATCTCTTTTGGCTTCGATCTTCAAAATTATTTTTGCATTGTTGTCTGCTGCCGGAATTTTTTGTGAAGCGATCAATTTTATTTTTTGAGGGGAATTTTCTTCGCGCGCCGATTGATACAATTGAACGACAGCCTTGTTGCCTTCTATCGATTTACATAAAAGATAGAAATGTGTTTCATTTTGAAAAATCAGAAGGCCGGCTTTTTCGTTTTCTGCAGTTGGGTCGAATTCCATCGCCATGCTTGCTGCACCTTGCAAATGCTGCTGACGATGTCCGAGAAATGTCGGATTAGATGCACCGGCACAATCTTCCGGACGCACTTGCAGTGCAAGGAAACCGTTTCTCTTTTTCAAATCGTACCACTTGCCACGCGGCGTTCGTAAAAACATCCAGTCGGGATCTAATGTGTCGGAAGTAAAGTCGTCGCGAAGTGTAAAGTTTCCGCTGTACTGCTTTCCTGTGAACGGTTCTGACTCCGGCGCTGGACTCGGATAAAAATATTGCACTTCTGTTTTTCCGGGATTGATTGTCGGCCAAGCATTTTCCCATTTCACTGGAGCTAAAAATGTTTCGCGTCCGGTGTTGTATAAAAGTGCTTCGGTTGTGTCATACGGACGACAGCCCAAAAATACTGCCCACCATTCTCCATTGGGTGCTTGAGTCAAATCCGCATGCCCCGTTGACGTAATCGGATTCTTCCGGTGTGGGTCTAAATCTCTTTGTGTTAAAATGGGATTGTGTTCGTACGGTTGATACGGACCTTCGACCTTTGTGCTCCGGAAAATTACTTGCGAATGGTTTTCCGATGTTCCTCCTTCGGCCGCACAGAGGTAATAGAACCCGTCTTTATAGAATATATGCGGGCCTTCAATCCAGACCGGTTTTTTTGTAATATCGACTCCGCCGTTCACTAAAATGATTTCTTCTTTCTTTGTTTTGAGACTATCACAATCAAATTCACGCATTCGGATGGTTCGATGTCCTTGATACAGCGGTTTGTTTTCTGGCGCATCACTATTATAGATGAGATACGATTTTCCGTTTTCATCGAACACCAACGATGGATCGATGCCATTCACATTCGTAAGCCAAACGGGATTCGACCACGGCCCTGCCGGATTTGTTGCGGTGACGACAAAATTGCCGCCTTTATCAACCAATGTACAGGTTACATAAAATATTCCATGATGCGAGCGAATGGTCGGTGCAAATAATCCGCGCGAAACTCCTGCGCCATCAAGATTCAACTGCTCCGGACGATCCAAAACATGCCCGATTAATTTCCAGTGCACCAAATCCTTGCTGTGAAAAACCGGAATGCCGGGAAAATACGCGAAGGTCGAATTCACCAAATAATAATCATCGCCGACTTTACAAACGCTCGGATCGGGATAAAAGCCGGCTAAAATTGGATTCGTGAATTCTTTGTTCTGCGAGAATATAGAAGAAGAAAGCATGCCCATCAACAATACCAGGAAATATTTTTTCATGTAATTTTTCTTTCAAAAAATGTTAGAATTCTATTTTGCAGTAAGGTGCAGTACAAAACCATCGTCGGGCTTCAGGGTGAGCGTGAGTGGCTGTGTAACATCGACAACATTTTTTACAATCTGAAATGTTCGCGGGGTTTCACCGCACGTTATCAAGACACTGCCGATGGCATTTTGTAAAAAATCCAGATGGAATGTCAACCGCTTTTCGGCTGCTTCGCCATTGATGCCGGCAACGTACCAATCGTTTCCACTTCTTCGTGCTAAAACTACATACTCTCCCGGATAACCGTCGATAAATTTCGTTTCATCCCACGCAACGGGAATATCTTTCATCATCTGTCGTACTTCACCCGGTACTGCTGCCATGCCTTCCGGAATTTCTGCATAGTGCTGAACACCGGAAAGAAATATCACCGACAACGCCAACTCAAAACTGTTCGTTGTTCGCCGCTGTTTGCCGGGAATTTCACTAAAACACACAGGCGTAAAATCCATGGGATCGAATAAATTTCGTGTGAACGGAATCGTTGCGCAATGGCTCGCTTCCTGATCTGTATTGCTTTGATCAAATGTCAAATATTCGAATCCTTTAATGGCTTCCATCGAAACTAAATTGGGATACGTTCGTTCCAATCCTCGCGGTAGACTTGCTCCGTGACAATTTACCATCAACCCAAACTGAGCAGCATCTTGCAAAATATCCTGATAGTACGACATCATCGACTGCCCGTCGCCGCCGAAGAAATCTACTTTGATTCCTTTGACGCCAAGTTTTTGAATCTTCGAAAATTCTTCCATGCGAAGTTCGTGCGTCAATAATTTATTGCGCGGAGTTAACGGCGTCGTATTCCACGAGCCGGCAGAATTGTACCACAAAAAAATACCGCCCTTGCGCGAAGCGGCGTACATACAAAGCTCGCCGATTTTTTCATAACCGATCTGCGTATCCCATCCGGCATCGATGAGACAATATTCCCAGCCCATCTCTGCCGCATAATCGATGAACCGTTTTTGCACCGGATAAATTGTGGAATCATCTTTCAACAACACCCAGCTCCAGGACGAACGTCCCGGTTTAACAAACTTTGCCGCTGTCAACACCGACGGTTTTGCTACATCGGTTCCCAGCGCAGATTCGATCAGCGTTCCGAGATTGTGGCCGACGACAAGAATTCTCCACGGTGTTGCCCATGGCGTTTTCGATTCAGGATTCAATGCGCCTCCGGGAAGAACTTCTCCTTCTTGCGGAAAACCGATACGAAACATCGTCGTTGCACTGTCGTGCATCAACCGGCAGCCGCAATAATTTCTATCCGGCGCCGATTCCGAAAATGCAATCCAGTATTTTCCGGCTTTGAACAAAGCAGGAAATACCCAGCCGGGTTCATGCTTCGGCAAATTTTTTATATTCACACCGCGATAATAATATTCTTCGTACGATGGATTTGAACCGCACCATCCTGTTTTCGCTGCATCGATGGGCTGAATCCATGCAAGCGTTGAATCATCAAATGAAAATTGCGTTTCTTCTTTTATAATGTTCTTTACAGCACGCGATGTATCTGGAAAATAATATCGGAATGCAATCCCGTCGTTCGATATCTGAAAGATGATATCGAGTTTTTGATTTTCTGAATTCAAAAAATGAAATATTTTTTTATTGGCATGATATTGACAATGAAGTTTCTTTCCGTAGAGAAGCGTGTAATCATCATGCACCGTTTCGACAGACGAACGCGAAAGCAGGCGAAGGCCGCGAGAAAAATCCGAATCGGTTCTTTTTACTCCCAGCCGATTATTTTCTATGACGGGAACATTTTGAAAAAACACATCGTATGTGGGAATACCTTCGGCCGCAAGATTTACATCGATCGAAAGATTTCCATCAGGACTTGTGATACGACTTTCTCTTTCGCCGCTATAGGCAATCGTGCAAAGAACGAAAGCACAAAGAAGATACCAGTAATGTTTTTTCATAACGATCAACTTCCTCTACTATTTGATGAATCGAAAACTTTCCGGCGGACCCAAATAACTCGGCTTCACATCGCCAGTTTCAACAACAATCTTTTGCAAAACCACAGCCGGATCGACTGTCCAGAATTTCAAAACATGAAATCCTGCGTGAGTTATTTTATGTTTCGATTTGGCGATGACGATATTATTGGCAACCGATTTGTTCCACACACCTTCATTGCTATTCGTGTGAAGCGCAACGATTTGCGGCTGTTCATCGTCTATCGAAATTGCATAACGCAATCCTTCGCCGCCATGAAAGTTCAACGTCGGGCAGCAATAGGCATCGACCTGCACCGAGTCGCCATGAAACAAATACATTGAATATTCGAGATGCGGACTGTCGCCGCCAGGAGTTTGCGCAGAGGCCGTCACCGGAAGTATGGTCATACCGGAACGTGTTCGGCTTAAGTTCGGAATGTCTTGCCACACCATGGGCGGAGTTGCTATTGCAGAAGTATAATGTTCTGCTTCCACCGAAACATATCCATTGCTTTCCACAAAGCCGTTAAGATTTTCAGGTTTTGGTACAGCAGGATTGCTCACGAACGCGTTCACCATTACCTGTTTACCATCGGAACTTTTGATCGTCATCGCAGCGCGATGTTCTCCAGCAGGAACTTTATCCCAGGCAATGGCAACTTGCAACCGGCGTTCTGTTTCGATTGTTCCGTTCGCAGAATCAATCACCATCCATGGCTTTTCAACTTGGACGGAATAAGTGAACGGTACGCTGCCGCGATTGAACACATCGATATAATATGACTGATGATGGTACTTGTCGAACTCCGGCAGCTCCGCAGGTTTTTTTTCATCAGGCCACCACGAAGAAGATCCTTCAATGGCAACACCCATTTCAGCAACATGCGGAAGTGTTAATCGTTGAACCGCAGGCAGTACATCTTGTTCCGGCTGCTGCCAATAGGTGTAACTGATGTGCGTTTGATCCATCATGTGATTCCATTTTCCATTTGCAATTACATGATTGTACGTGTACGAAATGAGACTGTCACGTTCAAAGAAGTTTCTTGCTTCCTCTGCGAGGTCGTTCGTTGCTGCCCGCCCCTGTTTTGCATAGAGATGATTTTTGCCGACCGTCACCCAAAGCTCGTTGAGATTGGAACATGCAAGAACCGGATGCAGCACTAATTGAAAATATGCATCTCGATCTTCTACGGGTAATTCATCAGCAAGGCGCTGCGCTTTTGTTGCAAGCGCCTTGTATTCTGCAACGACCGTTTCTGCTTCGCGATAGTTCGTTAAACTGTACGTATCGGGACCAAGCAATTCCGGTTTGCGGCGCGCATTGAACTTTGTGTACTGAGTAAGAATCTCGGCAATATCTTTTGCATGATCCGGTCCGAATTGCTGCTCTGCCCAAAGCGTTGTGTATTCTTGCAATTGGCCTGCATTCCATTGATCGGGATTCCATGCATAATCTAAAAAAAATGAAATCGGAAATTCCATCGGCTTGATATCGCCGACATTCACAATCCAGACTTGCTTGACGCCGTACGAGTATGCAAGATGCATTTGTTCCCACGTGCGCTCAATCTGATTGGTGTTGAGCCATTTATAATTTCGCGGACCGCCGACATAATCAAAGTGATAGTAAATGCCGTACCCGCCGCTCCGAGGTTTCTCATGGAACAAGGGAAGCTTGCGAAGATTTCCCCAATTGTCATCACACAATAACAGCGTTACATCGTCGGGAACACGCATGCCTTTATCGTAATATTCCTGCACCTCTTTATACAGCGCCCACAGTTGCGGAATCGTTGTAACATCTTTGCCGGTAACTTCGCTAAGAATTTTTCGCTGGTCGTCCACGATTTTTTCGAGAAGGGAAATATTCGCTGTTTCACTCATCGGCATATCACCGTCGCCGCGCATGCCGATGGTGACAATGCTTTCGTGATTTCCCATGTTTTGAATGCCTTTTTTCCAGAATGCTTTTAAGGTCGATTCGTTTGTTTGATAGTCCCACGCACCTGAGCCGTAGCGCTTCCATTCTTGCTGCGCCCGCAGCATCGGTTCGTGATGCGAAGTTCCCATCACAATGCCGTACTCATCGGCAAGTCGCGGATTCAGCGTATCATCGTCGTTGAACGCATTGCCCCACATCGCTGGCCAGAGATAGTTTCCTTTTAATCGCAAAATAAGATCAAACACTTTGGTATAGAACTGATGGTTCAATCCATGAAATTTTTCATGAGCCCAACCCGCAAGCGCCGGCGCTTCATCGTTGATAAAGATGCCGCGATACTTTACAGCCGGTTCGCCTAAGGTATATCTTCCTGCTTGCACAAACAAACTTGCGGATTTTTTTACGGGCACATCTGCCCACCAGATCCATGGCGATACGCCGATTTTTTCAGACAGCTCATACATTCCATAAATGGTTCCGCGTTTGTCGCTGCCAACAATGACCAGTGCCCGTGCAATATTGGGGAACGGATGATCGACCGTTTGAATAATAAATTTTTCCCATCGCCCGTTGACATCATCCAGATTGATTTTTTTTTCTTCAACAAGTTTATTGATGAAAGGATTTTTTCCGGCCGTTCCGATCAATACAATTTCATCGGAAGCGGGAAGGACATCGGCGCACACCATCGGCCGTGCATTCGTCACACTGTCGATATCGTCTTGCAGTTGTTTCACAACGCGAACAACGCCGGGATAATCTTGCGAACTAAAACACAGCGGCGCCGATTTGCCCGATGCTGAAAGCGCAAAGCCGCCGGAAATTTTTTCTGTCGCGATCATCGATGTCCGGTCAACGGCAAATACAGATTGCGATGCCGTCCAGATCAAGATAATCGATAAAAAGGATAAAAGACGATGATGGATAAAAGGCATGAAACACCTCATTGAAAGTTTTCGATAAATTTTTATTTCGAAGAATGCGTCATCGGATCATAAATTCTAAAATGGCCGCTGACTTCAAGCATTCCAAGAAAATATAAGATGCCGTCGTAGTACCGATATTTGCCGGCCGGTATAGGCGTATTCCACAATTCTTCAACGAATGCCTGACGATGATCATTGGTCGATGCAAGCGACGCAACGGCATTCATCGCGACCAATCCTGTACTGTGATCGCTGGCAAGTTTTTTTCCTTCTAATGTGTACACGCTGCCGTACGACTTGATTCCTTCGGAATAAAAAAATTGTTGAATGCGATTGCTCAAGGTTACTTCCTCGGTATCTTTGGCAAACCAAGAAAAATCCATGGCCGCATTTGCTGCAACACGCCACGCATCGTATTGAAAATTTTTTGTCCCGTTCGACCACGGTGTTGAAGCCGGTGTTCCGTCGAAGTGCGAATAATCCGGCGCCAATCCTGTTACACGGTTCGCTGATTGTTGAAAAACCTTCCGGCTTACCGACGCAGCATCGTGCCAAAATTGTGCATCGTGTTTTGCCCAGCGCGCCCAGAGTTCATAAAAATGCGGAAGATGATACGATGGATCGGTAAAGCCCGATGCGTCTTTATTCGGAACAAACACCACCTGATGTTCTTTGGTGTTGAATAAATTGGTCGCGCTTCCATCGTTTTCCGGCGCTGTTTCTTTGTGCAGCATATTGTCAAGAATGGCTTGCGCTTCAGCCCGATAATTATACATTCCTGTATCTGTCCCCCATCGCGCCGAAGCAAACAAAAGCGCCATCGCCGTCCATTCTTCGCCGTCCGATGCGGTACTCTGATCGATAATCGTTCCATCGGGTTTGCACTGCCATGCGAAATATGTTTTTTGCGGGCCGGTTTGATGCTGCATATATATCTTCATCCATTTCCACAACCGGTCAAATTCATTCCTCTTATTCATTTGCACGGCGATCATTAACCCATACGACATTCCTTCCGTCCGAACATCTTGAAACTGCACATCTTCGATGTACGCCATATCGTTTCCTACGGGATAATAAATGCGCTGCGTTTTATCATCACCAAAAAATAATTGATGATAAATGCTATCGAGTTTTGCTTGAACAAGTGTCTCCGGAATACCCAACCATTCTGTAAACAGATTTTGATAGACACCGGTTTCAAATGCACTGGCGGATTTTGATTGCTGTGCGGAATCCGGCATCGTCGCGAATGCCATGGAAGTAAGAACGCAGAATACAACAGAGATACGAAAAAGGCTCGATCCGTATTTCATAAGTGGAAGCTCCTTGAGAATATCGAAAGTTACTCTTGGTTGACAACGGCTGTTTCAAATACGTTTTCCATCGCTCGGATAGTTCATCCGAACGATGGAAAAGAAAGCAAAAGATGAGTCCGGTTTATTCAAACGGATTTTCCGTCGGATACATCATGCCTTCCGGCTGATTGAAGAACACGTCTTCGATCCCGAGCATTTTGCTTGCCGCAAACAACGTTTTCGCTGCATGCTTAAACGCAATCGCTGTATGATGCGGGAACCGCTTCTCAATCAGCACATGGCGATAGAATCTTCCCATCTCGTTGATGGCAAACACACCGATGGAACCGAACGATTTCGGATTCACTTTCAACACTTCGCCATTCGCGACATACGCCCGTATCTTTGCATCTGCCGTAGACTGGGCGCGAAAGATCGAGATCGGCCCGGGTTTGATCTGCCCTTCCAGGGTTCCGCGCGTGACGTTCGGCTTCTGGTTGGGTTCCTGCAGCCGATGCATGATCAGCTGGTACTGCATCATCGGCTGCACCAGGCACGCTGAAGACGTGTTGCCGCAATGGAATCCCATCCACAGATCAGTGAGATCGTAATGGCCGATCGCTTTCTTGTTCTCTTTATACATGTCTTTCGGAACAGTATTGTTGATATCTAAAATCGTCGGGGGCAATTCTGTCGCACAGATGACCATATATTCGCTTAACGCACCATAAATATCGGTTTCGCATGCCACCGGAATTCCGCGCGCTGCCAAACGCGAATTAAGATAGCACGGCACATGGCCGAAATATTTTTCGAACGCAGGCCAGCACTTGTTCGCAAACGCTGCATAGCTCGATGCACCAAGATTGGCATTCATAAATTTTTCTAAGGCATATTCGTACTGCGCAAGTTTTTCCAACAAATCAGGATAGGTATTCCCTTTTCCAAGTTCTGCCGCCATTTCTTTTGCAATCCGTTTCACTTCCGGATTATTTTTTTCGGCTTGAACGATATCATATAAATCGAGTTCGCTGTTTTCCATAATCTCAACGCCAAGATCATACAACGGTTTGATCGGTGCATTGCATGCGAGAAAATCGAATGGGCGCGGACCGAAGGAGAGAATTTTTAATTTCCGAACACCGAGCACCACACGCGCGATCGGAAGAAAGTCGGCGAGCATGCCGGCAACATCTTCCGGATCGCCGACGGGATATTCTGGAATATACGGATTCAATTTCCGCAGTCCGATATTGTACGATGCATTCAACATACCGCAATAGGCGTCGCCGCGCCCGCCGATCAAATCTTTGCCGGTATCTTCTGCCGCTGCGACAAACATCACCGGGCCATCAAATCGTTCTGCCAGCATGGTGGTCGGCCCTTCCGGTCCGAAATTTCCAAGATAGATGGCAAGCGCATTGATGCCTTTTTGTTTTATTTCATCCACTGCCTTGAGCATATCGCGTTCGTTTTCGATAATCGTTTCGATTTCGACGACCGGAATATTTTTCTTCTTACATGCCGCAACGACATTCTGCCGGCGCTTGTGAGAAAGCTCGATGGGAAAGCAATCGCGGCTCACCGCGATGATGCCAAGTTTTACTTGAGGAATATTTTGCATAATCAATCTCCTTTTATTTTTTTTGACCGTAGTATGCGTTTGGCCCGTGTTTTCGTTGATAATGTTTTTCTTGAATGTACGCCGGCAGCGCGGCGAGCGTTTGGTTGAGTTGTAGTGATCCCATCGCCATTTGAGCGACACGTTCAAGGATTAAACTGTTTTTCACTGCATCCATCGCATCGTGCCCCCACGCAAACGGCGCATGGCCGCCGACTAACACGCCGGGCATTGCAACAGGATCAACGTTTTTAAATCGCTCGACAATCACCACACCGGTATTCCCTTCATAATCTTCCGCAACTTCTTTTTTCGTAAGAATTCTTGTAACGGGAATAGAACCATGAAAGTGATCGGCATGGGTTGTGCCAAAACATGGAATTTCTCGATGCGCTTGTGCAAACATCGTTGCATACATGCTGTGTGTGTGTACAATGCCGCCAATCGATAAAAATGATTTATACAAACGAAGATGCGTCGGTGTGTCGGACGACGGACGAAACGTCCCTTCGACAATCTTTCCGTCTAAATCTACAACGACCATATCGTTTGCGCTCATTTCATGGTAATCAACGCCGCTTGGCTTGATAACCATAAGCCCCTCTGCGCGATCGATGCCGCTTGCATTGCCCCACGTCAGGGTGATCAGTCCGCAACGTACAAGCTCCTTATTCGCTTCGACGACTTCTTTTTTTAAGTTCTCCAGCATTCTTCGATTTCCTTCCACCCAGCACTTCAGCGCAATAAAAGAAGTTTTTTCGTCTCCGAAAAAGATCCTGCCTGTAATCGATAAAAATATGCTCCACTTGCCGCTTTTGATGGCAGCCATGTTTTCACATATTTTCCTTGCGGCATCCTCTCGGAAATCAATGTTTCGACAAGTCTGCCCATGACATCATAAATTTTCAACGATACAAACGACTCTGTCGGGACAGTAAAAGAAATTTCCGTGCTCGGATTAAACGGGTTGGGATAATTCTGTTCCAACTCATAACTCTTGGGCTGCTGTCTGTTCTGTAACGAGCCCACCGATGTAGAATGCACGCTGCCCTTGAAGACAAAGGATTTTAATTTGCATGGCGTAGCGACGCCATTACTCCAGAATCTGAGGTAAAGATCGTGATTGCCCGAAACCGCTTTCGTAAGCTTCGCGCTGAATGTTGCAAACGTGTTCCAATTTCCGGTACTGGTAATTTGACAATCGGCAATCGAAGTGCCCGTATCGAGCGAATCGAGTACCACTTCAACATCGCCGCCGGCGCCAACGCACGATGCCGTCAAAAAAATTGAATCGGGACTGATTGTATAATTTGAATTTCCAAATTCCACTCCCGCATACAACGCCCAATCGGCATTATCAATACTATCCAGCATGGATACGTTTGTGCCGACAACGGAAACAGTACCGTACTGATTAGCAGGGCACTCGGCTGCAATCGGCGTATAGGCATCTCGGTACATATAGAGATCGAATGCAGCGGAAGAACTTCCCTGCACAAAAAGGCCTTGTCGATTTCCTGTCCAAGAATTATAATTTGGCTGCAGGCCGTCCATATCGACTACATTAATCGTATCGCCGACCTGAACCCAGTCGGTATTGTCCGTACTGCAATAACCGGTGAGCACATGTTCGTTGCGAACTATTTTCAACCAGATAATCGTACTTCCGCTTGTTGCGGGGGACATGATGCTGCGGGATCTATTTTCGTAACTGAAACCGATAATCTTGTTGCCGGCACTGTCGAGGGAACTATAGAGCTTGGCGAATAACGTTTGCAAGCCGTTGAATATCCAGAGACCGGCTTGATCTGCGCGTTGTGTTGCATTAAAATCCATTCTTGTGATCAACGAGTAGTTATGTTCGCCGTCATTTTTTACGATGGTATTGAATTCTCTTCCACGCGGCGACAGCGTCAGCCATCCGGGACGTGTTGTGAGCGAGTAAGTACTTGTTGCCGTATATCCCAAGAACGACCATTCGGGATTGAGCGTCGTCGATTCAAAGTAATCCGTATGCGGCACCATCCACGGAATGCCGCTGCTCGGCAATTTCGGCGCCGTCTTCGCCACATTGGTCGGATAATCCGCTGTTGGTTTATCGTTGTTGTACGTCACTTGATTCAACAATCCCTGCCGGCCCTGGCCGTACCACTCATTGTTATTGCCACTACGCCACAACGGATGAACGATCCAGCTTGTACTATCGTCTATCATGACCGCAGCCGAACAATGGTTCGGATTTTTAAACAGTGCCGTCGCGATCAATCGATCATTGGAATTGAAAAAATCTCCCTGAAATGTCCACGAAGCAGAATCGGCTGTCAGCTTGCTGCTCCGCATGACGGATTGCCCGCCGGCTACATTGCGTGCAAAACAATAATAGTAATACCCGTTGTGCTTCCACATCACCGGACCTTCCGCCCAACTATACGGATACGTCGGCGATGGATTTAGCCATGTTAAATTATACACTGTTCCGTTCGGCTGACCGTTGCTTCCCAGTTGCACAATCCAATTATTGACCTGCCCGTTTTTTACTAACAAGTACCAACTCCCGTCGTCATCGATAAATATGGAGTTATCGTACCCCAATCCGGGAACAGACGAAGGAGTGTTCATCATCGTCGGTGTCGTCCATGTTCCCCGAATATCATCGGCCGTGGTAAAATACATTGTGTTGGAATGCGAGAAAAAGTGCCAGTACTTACTATTATAATATACCACCTGTCCGCCCCAACATCCTCCAGCGGGCGCATCCCCATAACTCGACCACGCTGCGCTCACTGGTTGAGCAATGGCTTCCCAATGAACTAAATCTGTGGAATGATAAATGACCGGTGTCGGATTGAATGACGATCCGGTGGTATAAAAATCGTTCCCGATTTTCGTCAATGTGCAATCTGGATGATCGCCGGGAATGACGGGATTCATAAACGTCGTGAACGATGTTGATTGACAAATTCCCAGATTGGTAAAAACCAGAAGGCAACATAATAAAATTATATTTTTTTTCACTTTTTTATTCTTCACCATGTTTTTATTAACAATTTTTTTCTCTAAAAAATAATTTACTTTCGAGGCAGCCAAACCTTCATTGTTCCAGTTCCGCGATTCGCCCATGCATAATACGGAATGGCTGTAAGTTTCACCGATCCTTGATTATTGCTGGCGGGAATATCCGCCGTAATAATATTGATGCCATTCAGCATATCGTTTCGTTTTTCCAATTTCAATACCGTTGTATCGGGAACCGATAAATTTTCCAACTGATTATTATTATCGATTCCTTCAACACAATAAACGATCGGACCGCATTCGAGAGCGGTGAGATGTTCATCATCTTTCACCTTGCTATGAGCAACGACGCGGCGAACGTTCATTGGAAAATGAATGACCATGCTATCTCCATGTTTCCATGTTCGGTCGATCTCTGCATATCCATGATTCATCGTGTACGTTGCTTCTTCGCCGTTTAATGTCAACGAGAACGCAGGATGGATGGAATCGGCATATGAATATAGATCGCTCGGCAACACATGATTTTGCGCCCAGCCCGGAATTCTCACCTTCAGTGTGAATTCTCTCTTGCTCGCCGGATTGATCGTGATAACGACCTGTCCGTTCCAAGGATAAGAAGTCCGCTGCTCAATTTCTACATTATCATTTTCTATCACAACGTCTGCTTTGCTTGATGCATAGAGATTGACGTAAAGATTTTTTTTCTGGACTGCATAAATCATTCCCGGCAGCGATGGTAGGAAGCGCATTAAATTTGTCGGACAGCAGGAACAATCGAACCATGGCGCACGCGTATCCGAACCGTTGTTGAATTTAAACTTGCCGTCGGACTCCAGCGGATTGACATAGAAAAATTCTTTTCCGTCGAGCGAGATTCCTGAAATCAATCCGTTATACAGCGAACGTTCGATAACATCAAAATACTTTGCATCGCCCGACACCATGAACATACGCGTATTCCAGTACACGTTGCCGATCGAAGCGCAGGTTTCGCCGTACGCCGTCAAGTTCGGAAGTTCATAATCGTTTCCTAACGATTCGCCTTCATGCTTGGCGCCGATGCCGCCGGTAAGATAGATTTTTTTACCGACCATATTTTCCCAGATCTTTTTTACTGCATGGAGGTATGTTGAATCAGCATAGAGAGCGGCAATATCCGTCATGCCTGCATACATATACACCGCGCGCACCGCGTGGCCTACAATTTCCGTTTGCTGAACAACCGGCCGATAATCCTGATTGTATTCGCCGTACAATGTATGCGTCGTGGAGTCGCCCCGCCAATCTAAAAAATATTTCGCCAGTGTTAAATATTTTTCGTTGTTCGTGGCGCGGTACAACTTGACGAGTCCCGTTTCGACAATCTGGTGTCCGGGAGGAATCGTGAGTTTGCCTGGCCCAAAATTTTGCACCAACAAATCGGCATTCTTGATTGCGATGTCTAAAAAATTGCGTTTGCCGGTGGCAATATAATGTGCATACGCTGCTTCAAATAAATGCCCGCTGTTGTATAATTCATGGCTTGCAATTTCGCGAGTCCAGCGCTTGCCGGATTTCGGAACCCACGGTGCAGGGGGATTGTCGGGATCGATCGTGAACCACGTCGTCAAATATCCATCCGGTTCCTGTCCGATTTTAATGATGGCGATAATCGAATCGAGGTATGCATCTAATTTTCTGTTCGGCGAACTGATTAACGAGTACGATGCGCCTTCAATAATTTTATAAAGGTCCGTATCGTCGAACGGCATTTTTCCATGAACTTTTCCCGGCTTCTTTTTTCCCGCAATCAAAAAATTTTCCATCCGGCCTTCCTGACTGCATTTGTCAAACCCCAATGCAATCGTTGTCGTTTGCACGGTTTTGATTTTCGGAAGCCAGAAGTCGTCGGTGAGTTCTACATTCTTTATATCGACCATGGATATGGGATAATCCGCATGGTTCTTTTGTTGTCCATACGTTTGAGGAATGAAAAGAAACAGAACGAATAATAAATACTGATGTCGAAAAGATGTCATCACTTCATATCTTGACGGTTTATTGTTTGGCTTTCTTCGCTCCATCGCGAATCGCAAGCAGTTCTTTCATCACGGTGAACATTTCGCCATGCCATGATTTCATGCCGAAGCTATCATGCAATTGCCGATACAGTTTGTAAAGTTTTTTATATATCTCATGATTTTTTTGATCGGGAGAATACACTTTTCCCATACCGGTCATCGCGCTGCGAGCATCATCGACAGAACCGTACCCGCCGGAATTTGTTCCAGCGGCAACAGCGGCAAAAATTCCTGCGCCAAGCGCCGGCGTTTGTTCGCTGCGTGAAATTTTCATCGGACGTCCGACGATGTCGGCATAAATCTGCATCATTAATTGATTCTTTATCGCAAGCCCGCCGCAGTTCACTACTTCTTTCACCGGCACGCCATACTCTTCAATCCGATCGATGATCGCGAGCGCACCAAAGCCGGTTGCTTCGATCAACGCGCGATAAATTTCCGGAGCCGTTGTATGCAAGGTTTGTCCCAGCAACAAACCTGTCAATCGGACATCAACAAGAATCGTACGGTTTCCATTGTTCCAATCAAGGGCAAGTAAGCCGCTTTCGCCCGGTTGTAATTCCGCGGCAGCAGCGCCAAGATTTTGGAATTTCTCGTCCTGTGTTGCACCGTATTTTTCCGATACCAAATTATTGACGAACCAGAGAAAAATATCGCCGACGCCGGATTGCCCGGCTTCAATGCCATAATAACCCTTCATCACCGAACCATCAACAATGCCGCACACACCGGGAATATCCTGCAACGGTTTTTTGTGTGGATGAATCATGATGTCGCACGTACTGGTTCCGACAATTTTCACCAACGTGCCGGTAGAGATACCGGCACCAACAGCGCCCATGTGTGCATCGAACGCGCCGACGGCGATGGCGACCGAAGTTGAAAGCCCTAACTTCGCCGCCCATTCTTTAGAAAGATATCCGGCAAGATGTTCCGCGGTGA
>Ga0335069_10005289_pt1 | contig 19003 bp, 14 predicted proteins | sample Lox_Sample_11_FD_206714 | JGI IMG/M metagenome (GOLD analysis project Ga0335069, IMG submission 206714) | Soil microbial communities from Loxahatchee National Wildlife Refuge, Florida, United States - Lox_Sample_1.1 | ecosystem: Environmental > Terrestrial > Soil > Wetlands | place: USA... | reverse complement strand
ACTCGACGGAGATCCATGCTCCGGGAGTCGGGTTCGACGGATTGAGGGAGAGCGTGCCGGTGGTGGCCGCAGCGGACAGGTCAGGGTTCGGCCAGAAGAGCCATGCTCCAACAGCGATCAGCGCGACGGCGGCAGCGGCGGCGAGCGCCCAGCGGGAACGGACCGGCTTGCCGGAATCAGTCAGCGGGAGAATCACCTGCTCTCTGGACGCCAGCCTCGCGCGAACTGAGTCGATCAGCGATGATGGGACGCCGATCTCACCGAGGCCACGCGCGGTCTGAGACAGCGAGCGGAGCGACGCGACCTGATCCCGGCACGCGCTGCACGTCGCGATATGGTCAGCGACCTGTCGGCGGTCTGCGGTTTCGTCGCCATCGGCGAAGCGCTTCAGCGATCCCAAAGAAGGGTGGAGCAGGGGGAGTCTCATCGGTCTTCCTCGAGTTCTTGGCGCAGTCGACGGATCGCGCGGAGCAGCCGCACTTCGGAGGTGCCGCGGCGGATGCCCAGGAGGTCGGCGATTTCGGAGTGGGAGTACCCTTCGACCTCTTTCAGCACGAACACCGAGCGTAGGGCCTCTGGGAGTGTCGCCACCGCGTGCTCGAGAGCCTCGCGCGCATCGATTTTGCCGGCCGGGCTCGCGACGGCGCCCTGGTGATCGGGCTCCAGACGGACCTCGTGGCGGCGGCGGTTGCGCCTCAGCCGGTCGAGACAGAGTCGAGCCGTGATGCGCCGCAGCCAGGCGCCGAACGCACCCTGTTCCGCGTAGCTCCGGAGTGCCAACGGCAGCCCAACGAAGACATCCTGGATGATTTCCGCGGCGTCGTCGCGCGAATTGGTGAGTCGGAGCGCCAGTCCGAAGAGCCGCCTGGCGTGCAGGTGGTATAGGCTCTCCAGGGCATGGTCGTCCCCAATCCTCAGCCTCGCCAAGAGGGCGGTTTCGTCCGGGGATACTGCTTCTGCGGTTCGTGACGGCACGCGGTCCGCTCGAGAGTGGTCAGAGAGCAAACGTTGGCCGGGGAGAGAACCTTACAGCGTGGCGTGCGGCCCGGCTCAACAAGGGAGATAGAGTCCCAGGGCTATTGAGGCAACGGATTTTGGTACTGAGGGCCTTCAGGCCTTGCTCGCGCCGAGAGCGCCCTTAAGGGCGCGGGAACGACGACGTCGGGGGCCGGGAACGAGATCAGTCGGGTGTCGGGGCAGTGGGCCGGGAGGGACAGCTTGTTACCACTTTTGTGACCAGGGACTAATCGACGTCGTAAGTCGATGCGCCAGGCGGGATTCGAACCCACGACCTTCGGCTCCGGAGGCCGACGCTCTATCCAGCTGAGCTACTGGCGCGCAAACGGGTCCGAAATGTACCCGCCCGCCCCCGGAATCGGTACTACGGCTTCAGTCGGGCCAGGCCCACCAGCGCGGCCAGGTTCGTCGCCCAGAACAGGAACATCCACCGCAACAATCGGGTCTCGAGGCCCGCGAACCGCTGCTCCCACTTGGCATCCTGCTGCGCGAACCGGCGCTCCAACTTCACGTCGTACTCCGCGAACCGGCGCTCCAACTTCACGTCGTACTCCGCGAACCGGCGCTCCAATTTCACATCGTACTCCGCGAACCGCTGCTCCAACTTCGCGTCGAACCGCGCGAAGTTGAGCTCGTTCAGCTCCCGCAAATCCCCCCGGTACGTCGCGTCCACCTGATTGAACCACTCCACCAGCTCGTTGGCGATCTCGTCCCCGAACCGGTCGTAGAATTGACGGGACAGCTTGGCGGTCACCGGCACGAGACACCCCGTGGAGTGGACCGCCCAGCGTAATGGTAGGCTCGGCCCTCCAAATAGGCAAAACACCGCCCACCGGTCCCGGGGAACGCACCACTCACCCCTCCCCGCTGGCATCCCCCCTGCCTTCGGGGTAGAGTGTAATCCTGGCGCCGTCTTCTTTCTTACCACTACGGGAGTCCGCAATGCGCCGTACCACCATCGCCGCCGCCGCCGTGCTGCTCGCCTCCGGAGCCGCCCTCGGTTGGGCCGTGCCGCGCCACGGCGCGCAATCCGAAGACGGCGAGCGCCTCTTCAGCTGGGTCTCGGAGCTGGTGGCGACGCACTTCGTGGACTCCCTCGACCAGTCGGACATCTACGAAAAAGCCGCCCGCGGGCTCCTGGGCCAGCTCCACGATCCCTACGCCAACATCTTCCCGCCCCAGAAGTCCGAAGACTTCGACGTGCAGTACGAGGGCAAGTACGCCGGCATCGGCCTCCTCCTCGAAGACGCCGACACCGGCGTCCAGGTGAGCAAGGTCTACCCGCACACCCCGGCCCAGAAGGCCGGCGTGATGGCCGGGGACCGCATCGTGGCGGTCGACGGGCGGGACATGCGGCGCGCGAAGATGGAGGACGTCTCCAAGGCCACCCGCGGCATCGCCGGCACCCCGGTGTCCGTGCGCTTCGCCCGTCCCGGCGTTCACGATCCGCTCGACTTCCGGATGGTGCGCGCCCTGGTCCATATCCCCGCGGTGCCGTACTCCCTGGTCACCAGGGACTCCGTCGGCTACCTCCCGCTCCAGCACTTCAGCGAGTCGTCGGCCCGTGAGGTGGGCACCGCGCTCCTCGACTTCGCGCAGCACAACGTCCGCGGCGTGGTCCTCGACCTCCGCGGCAACGGCGGCGGCCTCACCGACCAGGCGCAGACCATCGCGAATTTCTTCCTCAACCGCGGCCAGCAGATCTACAGCGTCCAGACCCGCGACTCCGTGGAGCGCTACATCGCCACCTCCTCGCCGCTCGCTCCCGGCGTCCCCCTCGTCGTCCTGGTCGACCGGTACACGGCGTCCGCGTCCGAGATCGTCGCCGGCGCGCTGCAGGACCACGACCGCGCCCTGGTGGCCGGCGAACGCTCCTTCGGCAAAGGACTGGTCCAGACCGCCCGCACCCTCCCCGACGGCTGGATCGTGGTGATGACCACCGGCCGGTGGATCACGCCGAGTGGGCGGTCCATCCAGCGGCCGGAGCGGGACGTCGGGCGGGCGGCGCTCGCGGCCGACAGCGCCGCGCGGGACTCGGCGCACGCGCCCCGGCCCACGTTCCGGTCGGACGGGGGCCGTCTGGTGCTGGGCGGCGGCGCCATCACGCCCGACGTGACCCTCGCCCAGGACACGCTGACCACGGGCGAGCAGAACCTCTTCAAGGCGCTCTCCCTCCACAGCCGCGAGTTCTTCGCCTCCCTGCACGACCTGGTCGATTCGCTGCGGCCCGTCCTCAAGCCCGACTTCCAGGAGCCGGCGGCGTGGCGGGTGTCGGTGCTGGCGCACCTCAAGGCGCGCGGCGTGACCGTCGCTCCCGACGTGGCGAGCGGCGGGCAGGACTACCTGGACCGCGTCATCGAGGGCAACGTCGCGCAGGAGATCTTCGGGGACTCGGCGGCGGGCCGTCGGACCATCGCGCGCGATCCGCAGGTGCAGTGGGCCATCACCGCGCTGCGGCGCGCGCATACGCAGGGCGAGCTGCTCTCGTCGGCGGTGACTCGGGCGAATCGCGGATAGCCCGCTCTGGCGGGGACTCCGCCGCATGCGCAGTTTAGGCGGCAACAGCCTCCTGGGGCCCCCGTGCCGCGTCCGCTCGCCGTCACCGCCGTACTCGCCTTCGCCCTGGCGCCACGCCCGGCGGTCGCGCAGGGCGCCGCTGGCGATTACCTCACCCGGTACCACGAGCTGGTGGACGTCGCGCCGACCAACCAGGTCATCGCGGTTCACCATCTCGTCCTGACCCGCGACGCCGGCGAGCTCACCCTCGAGAGCGGATCGCTGTACCCGCTCGCCGCGGTCGGCGGACACACCGCCGGCGCGGTGTTCCGGGGCGCCGGGCGGTTCGTCCTCAAGCCGGCACTGCCCACCGAGCAGGTCGAGCTCCGGCGGTATGCCGGCGACACCGTGCTCGACGACTCGGTCTCCGAAGCGGTGCTCATCTTCGCCGACACGACCGGGGACCAGCTGGCGGCGCTGTCCGCGTCCGCCGGGCCGGTCCCCGACGACGTGGCCGGAGTTGCGCGCGACGCGCTGAAGACCCTCGCGGGGAAGAACGAGGGCTCGTTCGACTGGGGCGTGATGTGGACGTTTCTGAACGGGGACCGCACCGGACTCTTCGTCGCGCGGCTGAAGCTCGTGAAGCACGGCGACGCGCTGTTTGAAATCGATCCCTCGTCCACCGAGTCGGTGGAGCTCTTCAAGCCCGCGCACCGCACCGAGTTCGGCGTACACTGGTCCCTGGTCACCCAGTTCCCCGCGCGGGGAGCGGTGGCGACCACGGAGCAGCCCCCCCGTCTCGACGTGCCGCACTACGTCCTGGACGCGAACCTCAAAGAGACGTTCACGGCGGACCTCGACCTGTCGGCCACGGCCGCCCTGTCGCTGCGGGCCGACACCGCCGTCGGACCGTGGCTGCCGTTCGAGCTGCAATACAAGATCCTCGTCGATTCCGGGCACTGGCAGGACGGCACGCCGGTCCGGACGTTCAAAGCCAAGGATTCGGGGCTCCTCTGGGTGCGGGCCCCCCGGCGCCTCGCGGCCGGCGACTCGCTCACGCTGACCCTCAGCTACCACGCCAACCACCCCGATCTGATCGACCGCTCGAGCGAGTGGTTCTTCATCGAGCCGGGCGTGGCGTGGTATCCGGAGAACCTGCTCGGCAGCGGGAACGCGACCTTCGACGTCACCTATCACACGCCGCATCAGTACACGTTCGCGAGCGTGGGGCAGCGCACCGATTCCACGCTGACGGGGAAGGTGGTCACCACCCACTGGGTCATCGACCGGCCCACCCCCTGGGCCACCTTCAACCTCGGCATCTTCGAGAACCACCACGTCGACGACCCCGACCGGACCCTCGACGTGATGCTGTCCGAGGAGGCGCACCGGGCGATCGCGGACGAAGTGCGGTCCCTCGGGTTCTACCTGCCCCAGCAGTCCCACATGGTCGAGAACGTCAGCGCCGACGTGTCCAACAGCCTCAGGTTCTATTCCGCGCTCTTCGGACCGCCTCCGATGCGGCACTTCTACGTCACCGAGATCCCCTACGGGGAGGGGGTGTCGTTCCAGGGGTTCATCGACCTGTCGGCCAGCACGTTCCATTTCAGTGAGCTCGACGGATTCGACGAGTGGTTCCGGGCCCACGAGGTGGCGCACCAGTGGTGGGGGAACGGCGTCCAGCCCGCCACCTACCGCGACCAATGGCTCGGGGAAGGCTTCGCGAGCTTCTCGGCGCTCTGGTACCTGGCCGCGGAGCGCCGCCACTCGGACGAATACTTCAAGTTCCTGGACCAGTACCGGGACGACATCAAGGGTGAGGCGAACGACGTCGGGCCCATCTGGGTCGGCTACCGGTCCTCGACCTTCGCGGTGCCGCAGGGCGCGCAGACCATGGTCTACGAGAAGGGCGCCTGGATCCTGCACATGCTGCGGATCATGATGCTCGACGTGAAGACGATGAACGAAGACCGCTTCACCGCCACCCTGAAGGACTACTACCAGACCTACGCGGGGCGCACGGTCACCACCGGGGACTTCGCGGGCGTCGTGGAGCGCCACGCCGGCATTCCGATGGACTGGTTCTTCGACGAGTGGGTGAAGGGAACCACCATCCCGACCTATCACGTCGCCTGGACCAATCAGCCCGGCGACAACGGAAACACCGTCATCAAGTTCCGCATCACGCAGGAGCACGTGGGTCCGGACTTCGAGATGCCGGTCCTCATCGCCGCCGACCTGGGCGACAATCGGATCGCGCACTTCCGGCTGATGGTGAAGGGGACCAAGACCGACTACGTGAGCCCGCCGCTCCCGGCCGGGGCCAAGAAGGTCACGTTCAACGACCTGCACTCGACCTTGTGCGACGTCAAAATGGAGAGCTGGTGAGCTCCGAAGGCGCCCGCGCTCGCTAGTACTGGACGAAGGCCCGGACTGGAAAAGTGCCGAACCCCGCGACTTTGACGGGGACCGCGAAGAACCGCGCGCCGCGGTCGGGCACGCCCGCGAGCCCGGTCATGTGCTCCACGATCGGAATGTCCCGCGCGAGCAGGGCGGTGTGGACCGGGCGCTCACCGGTGTCGGTGCTGTCGATGTTGTAGGAGTCGATTCCCACCAGCGTGACGCCCGCGTCGGCCAGCCACTCCGCCAGCCCGCCGGTCAGGAACGGATGCCCCTCGAAATAGCGGTCGGTGCGCCAGTGCCGGTCCCAGCCGGTCTGCACCAGTACGGCTTTCCCCTTCACCGCGGCCTGGTCGAAGGGCAGGCGGTCGATGGCCCGCGCGTCGCCGGGGAAGCGCGCGACCAGGCAATCCAGGTCGGCGAGAGACTCGAGCGGCAGGCCGGCGAGGTCCGTGCCGTGCGCATACCGGTGGAACGGGCTGTCCAGATAGGTGCCGGTGTTCGCCACCATCTCGATCTTGCCGATCTGAAACTCGGTGCCCGGCGCGTAGCGCGCCTGCGACGCTTCCCGGCTGAGAAAATCGCAGATGAGGGGCGCCGGGAGACCCTTGTAGGTGATCATCCCGTGCTCCACCGTGTGGCTCAGGTCCAGAAGCCGGGTCGCCATCGTCACGCCTCCAGGCGCGGCCGGACGGGGGTCAGCTCCCGGGTCAGCTCCGCCAGCCGATCCACGAGCGGCACCATGCCGCCGATCCGCTTCTTCACCGAATGCCGGTACGCCGTGCGGGCCGTGAGGTAGGTGAGGCCCAGCCAGGCCGGAACCACGAAGGCCGCGAGGACCGGCGCGGCGTGCAGGGCGCCGAACAGCGTCCCCATGATCGGACCCATCCCCCCGCCGCCCATGCCGCCCCCGATCCCGCCGAAGGTCGCGCCGATGAGCACGTTCAGGTTCTCCCGCGCTCGAATCCGGGTCTTCCCCTGCCGGACCGACACCGAGACCTCGAGGTCCCGCGTCCGCCCCCCGCCGCGCGACGAGATCCACGAAAACGAGTGGCCCAGCTGGTTCACCTGGCCGACATCCGACAGCATGCGCCGGATCTCTTCCACCAGCGTGGGGAACTCGGCGTCGGGCAGCTCGCCGTCCACCTCGCGCTCGAGGAAGAGGCGGGTGGGCCCTCCGATGACGCGATTGGTCGGGTTGACCTCGAGCCGCGCCGGATCGAGCGCGCCCGCGGCCTTCCGCACGAGCGCGGGCTCGATCCCCACCTCCGCGGCCAGCGCTTCGACGCCGCCGATGGTGAGCGCGCCGGATTGCGTCGGGTTGGTCGCCTCCATCTCGGAGGCGCGCTTGACGATCTCCTGCACTTCGCCCTCGCTGAAACGCTTCCGGGGGGCCTGGCCCCGGAGCTCCGCGATCAGGGCTCGGGGCGTGGCGGTGCGCTGGTCCTGCCGCACCGACAATCCCCGGATCAGGGCTCCCTCCACCTGGGGGCCGAGGGCGTCGAGCCGGGCGCGGTGGGCGGGTGGCACATCCGAGAAACGGCCCGCGCGCACGGCGTCTTCCGTGGGCCAGCGGCCGGGCGGCTCCCCGACCAGAAGCTCGTAGGCGACCACGGCGAGCGAGTACACGTCGGCCCGGACGTCGAGATCGGAGAGCCCCGCGGCCTGCTCCGGGCTCATGTAGCCGGGCGTTCCGATGGGGAATCCGGTCCGCGTCAGATGCGCGCCGCCCGCGGTGGTGACCGCCCGCGCGATGCCGAAGTCCGCGACGATCGGATGCCCCTGTGAGAACAGGATGTTCTCGGGCTTGATGTCCCGGTGCAGGACGCCCATCCGATGCGCGTAGGAGAGCGCGTCGGCGACGGGCTCGAGGACCTCCAGGGCGTCGGCCAGTCCGGTCCGGGTGGCCGGCGTGATCCGCTGGCGAAGGGATCCGCCGTCGACGTACGGCATGACGTAATAGAGGAAGCCCCCCGCCTCACCCGAGTCGTGCAGCGACAGGATGTGCGGATGGTTGAGGCGCGCGGCGATCTGGATTTCGGTGAGGAAGCGCTCGGTGCCCAGGAAGGCCGAGAGGCCGGGCAGGAGCACTTTGACCGCGACCTCGCGCTCGTGCTTCAGGTCCGTAGCGAGGTACACCGTGGCCATTCCCCCGCGCCCCAGCACTCGGCGCAGCTCGAACCGGCCCCCGAGGGCGGCAACGAGGTCGGCGGGAATGTCCGACATAGGTCAAAAGAATATACGCCGCCCTACGGGGCCTTCCCGTCTCCGGTTCCGCGGCCTAGAATCACGTTCCCTCGATCGTCGGAGCAAATGGTCATGAAGGCACGGATGGCAGTGGTCGCGCTGGCCCTGGGCGCGTTGACGCGGGTCGCCGCCGCGCAGGGCAACATGGGAGGCATGCAGATGGGAGCGCCGCTGGCCGACGCGCTCCGGGCCCAGGAAGGGCGGTTCGCGCGCATTCTCCCCGCGGCCCTCGAGGCCATGCCCGCGGACAAGTGGGGCTACAAGCCCACGCCGGCGCAGATGAGTGTCGCCGCCATCGCGCTGCACCTGGCCGAGGGCAACGACATGCTCTGCGGGACGATCGCGGGTCAGGCCGCGCCGACGCGCGACAAGGTCGCGGAGACGGACGGGAAGGACAAGATCATGGCCCGGCTGAAGGAGACGTTCGACTTCTGCCAGTCGTCCCTGGCCAAGCTCGACGACTCGAAGCTCTCCGAGCAGCTCCCGCTGTTCGGGCAGCAGTTCTCGCGGGCGATGGTCATCCTGATCACCGTCGGTGACTGGGACGATCACTACAGCCAGCTCTCGAACTACCTCCGGCTCAACGGCCTGCTCCCGCCGACGGCGCAACCGAAGAAGTCGATGTAGCGCAGGATCGGGTGTCAGGTGTCAGGTGTCGGGCCATCCAACCCTGACACCCGACACCTGATACCCGACACCTACTTGAGGTCGATTCTCCCCAGCCGCTGCGTGCCGGACAGCGCGAGCCAGATTCGCTCGCGGGCCGAGTCGACCGAGATGTTGCGGACGGTGGCGCCGGGGGTGGGGATGGGGACGGTCGAGGCGGCGAAGGTCGCCGGATCGAACGTGACGACCTCGTTCTTGCCGGATTCGTCATACCAGAGCTTGCCGTCGGGCGCCACCGCGATGCCGTACGGCGCGCTCCCGGACCCACCGGGGCAGGGAAACTCCCGCACCGAGCCCGTCGCCGGATCGAGACGGCCCAGCCGGTCCCGCGCGTAGTCCGTGTACCAGACGATCCCGTGCGAGTCCACGGCCAGGCGCCGCGGCCGGGCGCCCGCGTTGGGCAGCGGGAACTCCTTCAGCGACCCGTCCGCCGGATCGATCCGTCCGATCTTGTTCGTCCCGAACTCCGCCATCCAGATCGCGTCGGCCGTGTTGACGAGCCCGTACGGGTGGGCGTTCGGCGTGGAGAGCGGGAAGGTCTTCCCCGAGCCGGACGCGGGATCGAGCCAGCCGTACAGGTTCGACCCCTGCGCCGTGTACCACAGCTTGCCGTCCCGGAACACCGGCGTGTGGGGATCGCGCGACTCCGCGGGCAGGACGTACTCCTTGATCGCGCCGGTGGCCGGATCGAGGCGCCCGATCCGGCCCTTGAAGTTGGCGGTGTACCAGACGCCGCCGTCCGCCGCGACGATGATGCCGTGCGGCCCCGAGTTGATGGTCGGCGTGGGGTAGTCGGCCACTTGCCCCGTCGCCGGGTCGAGGTGCCCGATGAAGCTGTTCACCTGGTCCGTGTACCAGACCGATCCGTCGGGGGCCACGGCGGGGTCGTGCGGAAACGCGCGGGGACGGGGAAGCGGGTACTCCACCACCCGGGGCGCCGGGGCGAAAGCGACCCCGGCGACCAGAATGGGCAAGCAGCGGAAGACGGTGCGGACCATGCCTACCTCTGGAACAGCGACAGGTACTTCCCGTACCCCTCGGCCTCCAGCTGCGACACCGGGATGAAGCGCATCGAGGCGGAGTTCATGCAATACCGCATGCCCGTGGGGCCGGGGCCGTCGGGGAACAGGTGACCGAGGTGGGAGTCGGCCTGGGCCGAGCGCACTTCGGTGCGGACCATGCCGTGAGTCTTGTCGGTCTTCGTGAGCACGTTCTTCGGATCCAGCGGCGCCGTGAAGCTCGGCCAACCGGTGCCGGAGTCGAACTTGTCGAGGGAGCTGAACAGCGGCTCTCCCGACACGACGTCCACGTAGATCCCGGGCTCGTGATTGTCCCAATACTTGTTGCGGAAGGGCCGCTCGGTCGCGTCCTGCTGCGTGACCGCGTACTGCTCGGCGTCCAGGCGCTGCTTCAGCTCGGTGTCGGTGGGCTTGGTGAAAGGCATACGACCTCCTGAGGATTCAATGTACAGGTCCGGTGACGCAACCGTTACTAATGGGGTGCAAGTTTTTTCGGCGAATGGTTCCTGCGGAGAGCTTGGGTGGTGGCTTTCCGCCGTCCTTCAACGGAGCGAGCAATGAATCGGTACATCCTGGCCGCCGGACTGGTGGCGGCGTCGGCCCCACTCCCGGCCCGGGCCCAGACCCAGCACCAACCCGCGCTCGTCGTCCTGATCGTCGTAGACCAGATGCGGGGCGACTACCTCGACCGATACGCCGCACAGTGGACCGGCGGATTCAAGCGGTTCCGCGAGACCGGGACCTTCTTTCCGCACGGGCGCCAGGACCACGCCTCGACCGAAACGGCCCCGGGCCACTCGACCATCCTGTCGGGGCGGGAGCCGGCGCACACCGGCATCATCCTGAACAACCGGGGGGTCCAGGACCCCACCTCGCCGGCCCTGGGAGTGCCCGATCCGCAAGGGTCTTCGCCCCGCCGTTTTCAGGGAACCACCCTCTACGACTGGCTGGTGGCGCGTGACCCCGACACGCGCGTGCTCTCGGTGTCCCGCAAGGACCGGGGCGCCATTTTTCCGGTGGGTCGGGGTCGGGGGAGCGTCTACTGGTATTTGGGCGGGCAGTTCACCACCAGCCGTTACTACAGTGATACGCTCCCACCCTGGGTAACGGTTTTCAACTCGCGGCTGGACCTGAACCGCATCGCGGGTTCGACCTGGAATCTCCTGCTGCCCGAGTCCGCGTACGCCGAGCCGGATTCGTTCGCCTTCGAGAACGCGGGATCGGACTTCACTTTCCCTCACCAGCTGCCGGGCCCCGACGCCATCGCGAAGAGGATCACGTCCTATCCCGTGATGGACTCGCTGACGCTCGCCTTCGCTTTGACCGGTGTCGAGAAGATGGGCCTGGGCCGCCGAGGAAGCCCCGATCTCCTCGTGGTGTCGCTCTCGACCACGGACGCCATCGGCCACGCCTACGGCCCCGACTCCCGGGAGATCCACGACCAGCTCCTGCACGTCGACCGCTGGCTCGGCCAATTCCTCGATTCACTGGGGGTGCTGGCGCCCGGCGGGATGGTCGCGGTGCTCACGGGCGATCACGGCATCGTGAGCCTTCCGGAATACGCGGTGCTGGTGCGGCATCAGCGCGCGGGCCGGGTGGGCATGGGATCGTTCCCGAAGGACCTCGAAGCGGAGCTCGAGGCCCGCTATCACGTCGGGTTCGACCTGAGTTTCGACAACGGACTGCTCTCGGCCGACGTGGACGCGCTCCGGGCGCGCGGCGTGAACGTCGACTCGCTCGCCGGGGCGCTGGCGGCCCGGATCCAGAGCAACCCCGGAGTCGCCCAGGTATTCACGCCGGCCACGCTGATGCAGGGTCCGGACACGGGCGCGGCGGCCCTCTGGCGGCGGCTGATTCCCTCTGGGTACGGCTGGCTGGCCGCGGCGTCGGTCCGCCCCGGGTACGTGTGGTCGTCCGGTGGGCTCAGCGACGAGCACGGCTCCGGCAACGCCGAGGACATCGAGGTGCCCATCGCGTTCTTCGGGAGCGGCGTGCCGGTGAAGCGCGTGGACCGGCCGGCCCGGACCGTCGACATCGGGCCGACCCTGGCGGCTCTCTTGGGAGTCAAGCCGACGGAGCCGCTGGATGGGGCGGTGTTGCAGGAGGTTGTGCGTCCGTGAGAACGCGGAGCGCGGAAGTCGAAGCGCGGAAGTAAGGCACGAGCTGCGTCCTTGGGTTCCGCATTCCGCGTTTCGCGCTCCGCGTTCGTCTACCTCGCCGCGCTCCAGACGTTGTTCGACCGGTCGATGTCGGGGTAGACCCGGCGCGGATCGATCTCGACCTTGACCGGTCGGGCCGCCGGCGCGTCGACCAGCATCCACACCGCCTGCGGGCCGGTGAGCCAGGTCTCGACCGGCAATTTGGTCGTCTGCACCGAGCCGTCGGCCCGCGTCACCCGGATCTCGACCGGCGCCACCATCTCGCGGCGGCTCGACAGGAAGACGCGGGACAGCACGTGTCCCGCCGTGTCCGTCTGGACCACGGAATCCACCGCTTGGTCCAGGTGGTCGGTGCGGTAGAACCAGGAACGCCAGAACCAGGAGAGGTCCTCTCCCAGGACGTCGTCCATGGTCCGAAAGAAGTCCTCGGGCTGGGGGTGCCGGTAGATCCAGCGCCGGATGTACTCGCGGAACGCGGCGTCGAAGGCGGTCGAGTCCACCACCTGCTCCCGCAGGAAGTGCAGAGCGACCGCCGGTTTTCCGTATGCGTTCCAGCCGCTCATCAGGCCGTTGGGTGAGCGGTCCTGCGTCTCCATGATGGGCGTTTCCGGCCCCGGATATTTCGACAGAAAATCCAGGTAGGCCGGGAGCGAGCCGAACTCGAGGGTCTGGATGCGCACGGTGTCGGTGGGGTAGCGGCTCCGGAACGTGTACCAGTCGATGAAGGTGTTGAACCCTTCGTCCATCCACGGATAGAGCCGCTCGTCGCTCCCCACCATCATCGGGAACCACTCGTGTCCCTGCTCGTGCGCCATCGTGTAGTACAGCTCCTTCGGGTTCTCGGCGTTGTCGAACGTGATCATCGGGTATTCCATCCCGCCCACCGGGCCTTCGACGCTGATGGCCGTCGGCCACGGATAGGGGAACCACCGCGAATGGATCATCACCGCGTGCCGGTTCATGTCGGCGGCGGTCTTCCACGTCTCGGTCGCGTCGGGCGGGTAGAGTGCCTGCATCAGGATGCCGTCCCAGCTCGTGGCGTCCCAGACGAAGTTGGGCGCGGCGGCCCATGCGAAGTCCCGCACGTTGGTCGCCGTGAAGTGCCAGATCCGGTTGGCCCCGGCGCCCGCGGGGACGACCCCCGGGGTGCCGAGCTCGTCGGCGGTGATGATGTGGACGATGGTGTCCGAGTGCGCGGCGGCGGCGAGCCGGTGCTGAATGACGGGCGGGAAGACCTGCGTGCCGTTTCGGAGCGCGCCGGTGCCCGCGACGGTGTACTGGGTGGGCACGGTCAGGGTGACGTCGAAGTCTCCGTACTCGAGATAGAACTCACTCGCTCCCAGGTACTGATCGGTATTCCAGCCCCGCACGTCGTCATAGACGGCGAGCCGCGGATACCACTGGGCGATCTGGTAGAGCCATCCCTGCGGGTACTCCTGCCGTCCCGTCCGGCCGCTGTTCATCGGCACCTGATAGTGCCAGTTGATCGCGAAGCTCAGGACGCCTTTCGGCGCCAGGGGCCGGTCCAGGTCCACGCGCATCATCGTGCTGTTGAGCCACCACGTGAGCGTCGTCGCCCGGGTCTTCCCGCCCGGCGCGGGCCGCATCGCCTGCACCTGCTCGATCGTCGCCCCCATGTGGAAGGTCGAGTCTTCCGGAAAGAAGAAATGATCGAGGGGACTGAACCGTGTCTTCCGCGAGCCCAGGTTCATGTCCAGCTGGAGCCAGAGGAAGCGCAGGGTGTCGGGCGAGTTGTTGGTGTACTTGATGGTCTCGGCGCCCGTGATGGTCTGGGTGGCGGGGTCGAGGGACGCCTTGATGACGTAGTCCGCGCGCTGCTGCCAGTACAGCGGCCCGGGCATCCCGGACGCGGTGCGGTACGCGTTGGGAAACGCCGCGAAGAGGGGCCGGAACACCGACGTGTCGGAGACGCCCCGTCGGTTCTCGGCCAGCGGGTGCTGGGCGGCGGCGACGGCGGGAGCGGCGGAGGCGCAGAGCGCGAGCAAGGCGAAGAGTTTGTTCATGAGGGAAGAATGCCTCGGCAAGAGGAGTGTGGCAACCGGACGAGGGCGAGTTGTGCGCGCGGATTCCGGGCTCCAGATTGCTCGCGGGTTTCCTCACTCACTTCCCGGAGAATCGTGTTATGAGTCGGACCTTCGCCGGCTGTACGCTCCTGATCGCCCTGGGTACCGGATCCCTCGTGGCGCAGGCCCCGGACCCCGTCGCGGTGACGGTGGATTCCATCGCCCGGGATGTGCTCCGCCAGACCGGGGTGCCGAGTGCCAGCGTGGCGGTGGTGCGGGACGGCAAGGTGGTGTACACCCAGGCCTACGGGGACGCCCGCATCGAGGGGCACGTCCCGGCGACCCCCGCCATGCGCTACAGCATCGGCTCGATCTCCAAGCAGTTCTGCGCCGGCGCCATCCTCCTGCTCCAGCAGGACGGCAAGCTGTCCCTGGACGATCCGGTCGCGAAGTATCTCCCGGATCTGACCCGGGCCAACGACGTGACGATCCGGCAGCTCCTGTCGCACACGTCGGGCTACGAGGACTACTGGCCGCAGGACTACGTGATGCCGATGATGCTCGACTCGGTGCACGCGCAGGACATCGTGAACCGCTGGGCCAAGAAGCCCCTCAACTTCGATCCCGGGACGCGCTGGCAATACAGCAACACGAACTACGTGATCGCCGGGATGATCGTCGAGAAGGTGAGCGGCATGCCGTTCTTCGAGTTCCTGCGTTCCCGGATTCTCACGCCCCTCGGCATCGAGAGCGTGAAGAATATCGACATGGGGCGCCTGCCGGATTCGGATCCCACGGGGTACATGCGCTACGCGCTCGGCCCTTCGCGCCCCGCGCCCAAGGAAGGGAAGGGGTGGCTCTTCGCCGCCGGCGAGCTGGCCATGACCCCGGCCGATCTGGCCAAGTGGGACATCGCGATGATCGACCAGAGTCTCCTGGCGCCGGCGTCGTACCGGGCGATGGAGACGGAGGTCGTGCTCAAGAACGGCGTCGGCTCGCACTACGGACTCGGCGTGGAGGTCGGGGATCAGGGCGGGCACCGGATGATCGAGCACAGCGGCGAGGTCTCGGGCTTCACCGCCGAGAATCTCGTGTTCCCCGATGATCGCGTGGCGGTGGTGGTGCTGACGAACGAGGACGCCGCGGCCGCCGCCGGCGGCATCGGGCGCCGGGTGGCCGACCGCCTGCTCAGCCAGAGCGACCCCTCCGCCCACGCGCACGAGGCGGAGGCGCGGCAGATCTTCGAGGGCCTGCAGAAGGGCACCATCGACCGCTCGCTCTTCACCTTCGACGCCAATTCGTACTTCACCGCCCAGGCCCTGGCGGACTTTTCGGCCAGCCTCGGCCCCCTCGGCACGCCGACGGCGTTCACGCAGGTGTACACCGAGCTCCGCGGGGGGATGGTCCTGCGGGTGTATCAGGTCCGGTTCGCCCAAGGGCCCGGCGTGCGGGCCTGGACCTTCGAGATGCCGGACGGGAAGCTCGAGCAGTATCAGGTCGCCAGTAACTAGTTCGTAGTGCGACGCGCGTCATCCCACGGGGGGATTTCAGCTCACGGAGATCCCCCCATTCGTTGGGTGATGGGCTCTGAAATGACGGGATTCCCCCTTTCGTATCGTTCCCGCGGGCTGAAGCCCGCTCTCGGCGCAATCGCGGCCTGAAGGCCTTACACGGCCGAGCCCCCCTGAAGACCTCGTGGGGGGGCTCGATTGGGTCTCGATTGGGTCTCGACCCGGCTCGACCGTCCCCGGGCCCGGCCATTCAAGCCCTTCCAGGGCGCGATCGCGCCGAGAGCGGGCTTCAGCCCGCGGGAACGGGGGGAGGGTTACCCTACTCACGGTGGTAGCCTCGCTATCACTCAGCCCTCAAGTGCCCGAACCCCGACTCGTCGCTGAGGATCTGGTCGTCGAGCCAGCGATCGATGATGCTTTTCCGGAAGCGCCACTCCTTGCCGAGCTTCGCGGCGGGGATGCGCTTCTCCTGGGCCCACTTGTAGATGGTCTGCGGGGTTAGGCGCAGATATTCGGCGACTTCCTCGAGAGTCAGAATGTCGGGACCGTGATTCGCGGTCACGGGTGGGTATTCCCCTGGGCGTGTTCGGGCGTGAAGGGGAAGGGCGGAGTGACGCGCGCCGAGTCGGGGTGCGCCACGATCGTGTCGCCGGCGATGAGCTTGTTCGCGGCATAGATCACGGCCGCGTAGAAATTCCCCTGATAATTGCCGAAGATCCGGAACGGCCGGTTCTGGTCGCCCAGGAAGGGCCGGAGGTTCCAGGCCAGCTGGACGCCGACAAACCCGAAGAGCAGGGCCCAGACCCGCATGATGGTGAGTGCCTTCCGCGGATAGACTCCACGCTTCTCGCAGACCAGCGAGAGCCCGCCGTGCAGGGCGACCATGCCGAAGATGCCCGCGACCATCGCCAGCGCGATGTTGAGCAAGTGCTGGAAGTAGTAGTTGGCGCCCGTGATGAGGAAGAACGCGGTGATCGGTACGAAGGCCGCGAGCAGGACCGAGGTGAGGGCCAGCGCGGCGCAAACCATCACCACCACCTGGGTGAGCCGGAGCCGCGAGCCCACCAGCACCTGCACGACATAGAAAGCGGGGAAGCAAATCACGAACGTGGCGAAGAAGAGGAACGGCAGCTTCACGCCGGCTGAGAGCGCCTGCAGGGGCCCTGAGTACATTCCCGCGACGAACCCGAAGAATCCGGAAAAGACGACGATCGTGAGAATGGTGTATCGCAATGCGCGGTCGAGATGGGTACCTTCCACGACCTCCTCGAAGAACCGGTCGCGATCCGACAAAAGAGCACGGAAGAACTCGGAATAGTTGGTGAGGGAAGAGCGGGTGTCGGGCGTGGTCGTCATGATCCCTGGCCGGGAGTGGTGCCGCCAACCTACCTGTATAACGATATTTAGGCAAGGATATTACTGTTTACTACTGTTTACATGGCGTTCAGACTGTGAACCTCGCCGTCCTGGCGACCCGCTCCTCGGGTCCGTATATGGGTGTGTCCATTCACCTCGAGTTCGATGCCTAAAGCCCGCCGCGCGCGGCCCCGCTCCCGGGCCTCCCGCCCGACCCGCGTTTCCCACGTCGCCCGCCGGCAGGCGGCGCTGCTGCGGCTGTCCACCGGCATCGCGGGCGCGCACGACGAAGCCGCGATCTTCGACGCGGTGGTCAACGGCCTGCACGACGAGGCCCTGGGCTACAACTTCCTCGCGCTCTTTCTCCTGGATCCCGGCACCCGCGAGCGCGTCATGCTGGCCTCGGTCGGCTGGCCGGGCGTGCATCGCGGGATGCGCGTGGCGCCCTCCGCCGGTCTCTCCGCCCGCGCCATCGCCGACGGGCAGCTCCACTACACGCCGAACGTCACCCGCGAAAAGAACTACGTCGCCTCGCTCGCCTCGGGCTCCGAGGTGGATATCCCCCTGAAGGTGGACGGCGAGACCATCGGGGTGCTGGTGGTCGAATCGAGCGAGCCCAACGCGTTCGATGAGCAGGACTTCGAGATCCTCACCGCGGCGATGGACCAGGCGGGGATCGCGCTGGCGCGCATCCGGCTCCTGGCCGAGGAGCGCCGCCGGGCGAACGAGCACGCGGCCCTCCTCGACTCGATGGGCGCCTTGTCGGGAGACCTGGAGCTGAACCGGGTGCTGCAGGTGGTGCTCGACCGCGCCGTGGCGCTCCTGTCGAGCACCGGCGGCGAGGTGGCCATCTTCGACGAGACCTCCCAGGAGCTGGTGGTGCTCGCCAGCGCGAACATCGGCAAGGACTCGACCGGCACGCGCCTCAAGATGGGCGAGGGCGCGATGGGCCACGTGGCCCGCACCCGCGAGCCCATCCTGATCCCGTCCTACCACGAATGGTTGGGCCGGTCGCCGAAATACGCCGACTGGGTGGTGCATTCGGTCATGGTGGCGCCGCTGCTCATCGGCAAGCGCCTGGTAGGCGCCATTTCCGCCGTGCACTCGGATCCGAACCGGGTGTTCGGCCCCGAGGACCTCCGGCTCCTCAACCTGTTCGCCCCGCAGGTCGCGATCGCCATCGAGAACGCGCGGCTTTACACCGACGCGCAGCGGCAGAAGCAGTACTTCTCGGAGCTGGTGCGGAACAGCCCGGTGGCCATCGTGACGCTCGACGCCAACAAGACGGTCCGGAGCTGCAACCCGGCCTTCGAGCGGCTCTTCGGCTACTCCCAGGAGGAGGCGATCGGTCAGGTCCTCGACAACCTGATCACCACCGAAGCGACCCGGCATCAGGCCGAGGAGTACACGCGCGAAGCGCTGGACCGGCCCATCGCGGGCGTGGGCCAGCGGCGCCGCAAGGACGGCACCATCGTGGACGTGGAGGTCCTGGGCGTCCCCGTGATCGTGGACGGCGAGCACGTCGGACCGATGGCGCTCTACCACGACATCACCGAGCTCCAGCGCGCCCGCGACGCGTCCGAGGCCGCGAACCGGGCCAAGAGCCAGTTCCTGGCCAACATGAGCCACGAGCTCCGGACTCCGCTGAACGCCATCCTGGGATACGCGGAGCTGGTCCGGGAAGAGGCGGAGGAGCGGGGGCTGAAGGAGTTCACGCCCGACCTGGACCGTATCGGGGCCGCCGGCCGCCACCTCCTGACCCTGATCAACGACGTCCTCGACCTGTCCAAGATCGAAGCCGGCAAGATCGAGCTGGTGACCGCGTCGTTCCCGGTGCGGCGCGTGGTGGACGACGTGCGGGCCACCGTCGAGCCCCTGGTGGCCCGGAAGTCCAATACCCTCACGGTCAGCTGTCCCGACGCCGTGGGCGCCATGCACTCGGACGAGACCCGCATCCGCCAGGTGCTCTTCAACCTCCTGTCCAATGCCTCGAAGTTCACGGAGCGGGGGGCGATCACGCTGGACGTGTCGCGGGCGGGGGACGTGGTGACCTTCGCGGTCTCCGACACCGGGATCGGGATGACCCCGGAGCAGCAGGACAAGCTCTT